>Ga0193963_1000008_pt1 | contig 114924 bp, 113 predicted proteins | sample FB_6_MG_FD_140359 | JGI IMG/M metagenome (GOLD analysis project Ga0193963, IMG submission 140359) | Microbial mat bacterial communities from the Broadkill River, Lewes, Delaware, United States - FB_6_MG | ecosystem: Environmental > Aquatic > Freshwater > River > Microbial mats | place: USA...
AAGCATATGCTGTACAAATGGTACTTAATATTATTAAATAAATTATATCGTTGTTTGTTAAAGTAAAGTTTTCTGGTGTAAATCCAGTTGAAAATAAAATATAAACAGTAATAAAAAGCACACCAAAAAGTAATTGATAGAATGAAATTGTACTTGCATCGTGTTGTTTTACAAATAGCCCGTTAATAACTGTAAATAATGCTGATAATAATGACGCAATTAGTGCATAAATAATTCCGAGGGTATAGTCGTTTTCAACATTAAAAATAATATACAATCCAGAAATTACAATAATTCCAAAGACAAATTCGATAAAATTAATACGTCTTTTAAAAAAAACAGGTTCAATAAATGAAGTAAACAAAGCACCTGTACTCATAGAAACCAGAGCTATAGAAACATTAGAAACTTTAATTGCAGTAAAAAAGGCAATCCAATGCAGTGCAATAAGTACACCGCCTATAAAAAATTTTATAAGTGTTCTAGGGCGAACTTTTAGGTTCTTTTTTGTAATTAAAAAATAGATAAAAAGTACAACTACCGCCAACAACATTCTGTACCAAACTAAAGGAATTGCATCTATTGTGATAAGTGCTCCTAAAATGGCTGTAAATCCCCAAATAAATACAATAAAGTGGAGGTGTAAGTAGTTTTTTAAGTTAGTTTTTGGCATTTCTAAGGTATAAGTAAACGGCGAGTCCTCCAAAAAACATGTTTGGAAGCCAAACCATTATGAATGCATTTGTTTCTGCTCCAGCACCTAAAACTTCTGCAATTTTTAAGAAAAATACGTACACAAACATTAAGGTTATTCCTATAGCTAGGTTTATTCCCATACCACCTCTTTTTTTCTTTGCGGCTAAACAAACAGCTATAAATGTTAAAATATATGTCGAAATTGGTAGGCTGGTTCTTTTATGAAATTCAACTAAATAAGTATTTAAATTACCAATACCTCTTTGCTTAGATTGTTCAATAAATTCACTTAATTTAATAGAGGTCATTTCTTTAGCTAAGTCGTCTACATTTATTAAATCTTTTGGCATAAAATCTAATAATGTATCTAATTTTATACCATATTCTATAGAATCTCTACCTTCTAAAATGAATCTTTTTTTATAGGTATTTAGTCTAAAAACAGTGTCTTTTTCTATCCATCTAATGTTTTCAGCCATTAATTTATATTGCAAATTAGTGCCTTCAAATTTTTCAAAAGAAAATTTTTGACCTTGTTTTGTATCTAAATTATAACTTTTTAAGTAGATATAGTCGTTAGATCCGAGCTGTAAATTGATATTTGTTAAATGGTTTTGATTGTATTTTTTCTTTTGAAGGTATTTTTTACTGAATTCATTAAAAATTTTGTTACTATTTGGTACCACAAAATGATTCATTCCCAGCGCGAGTATTGTAACTAAAGAAGCTCCAATAAAATAAGGTTTTAGAAATCGTGTGAAAGAAATTTTTGCGGAATGAATAGCAATAATTTCGGTATTTGAGGATATCTTAGATGTAAAAAATATAACCGCAATAAACAATGCCAAAGGCATAAACGTGTTTCCAAATATTACAATAAAGTGTACATAATAATCTCTAATAATTTCAGAAACTGATAAATCTGCGTGACGTAAAAATTTATCTACTTTTTCTGAAACATCAATAGCAATGGCAATTGGTAACAACAAAATTAAGACCAACGCAAATGAGGATAGAAATTTTTTTAATATGTATTTGTCTATAATTCTCAATTTCAGTTATTTGTGTTTTTTATGCTTAACAATAAACTGTTACAATCTTTTATCCATTTGTTTTACCATTCGGTTTTTCCATTCGGAAAAATCTCCTGCTAATATATGCTTTCTAGCTTCACGAACCAACCATAAATAAAATCCTAAATTATGAATAGAAGCAATTTGTTTTCCTAATAATTCTTTAGCAACAAATAAATGACGTAAATAGGCTTTTGAATACAATGTATCTACATAAGTTATTCCCATTTCATCAATTGCAGAAAAATCGTCTTCCCATTTTTTATTTTTTATGTTTATTGTGCCGTGTGCTGTAAAAAGCATTCCATTTCTAGCATTTCTAGTTGGCATTACACAGTCGAACATATCTATACCTAACGCAATATTTTCTAAAATATTTATAGGTGTTCCAACTCCCATTAAATAACGTGGTTTGTCTTCTGGTAAAATTGCAGTTACAACTTCTGTCATTTCGTACATTTCTTCTGCTGGTTCTCCTACTGAAAGTCCACCAATTGCGTTTCCTTCGGCACCAACTGAAGCTATAAATTCTGCAGATTGTTTTCTTAAATCTTTATATGTGCTTCCTTGTACAATTGGGAAAAATGTTTGACTATAATCGTATTTAAAAGGTGTTTTTTCTAAATGTGTAATACAACGTTTTAACCATCTATGTGTCATGTGCATCGATCTTTTTGCATAGTTAAAATCGCAAGGGTAGGGTGTACATTCATCAAAGGCCATAATAATATCTGCACCAATACTGCGCTGAATTTCCATTACATTTTCAGGCGTAAACGTATGATAAGAACCGTCTATATGACTTTTAAACTTTACACCTTCTTCTTTAATTTTTCTTCTTCCAGAAAGCGAATACACTTGGTAACCACCACTATCAGTTAAAATATTTCGATCCCAGTTCATAAATTTATGTAAACCTCCAGCTTGTTCTAAAATTTTAGTTTGCGGACGTAAATATAAATGATAGGTGTTTCCTAAAATTATATCGGGATTTATTTCGTTTTTTAGTTCGGTTTGGTGCACACCTTTTACCGTTCCAACAGTACCAACAGGCATAAAAATTGGTGTTTCAATTTTACCGTGATCTGTTGTTATAATACCTGCTCTGGCTTTGCTTAGAGCATCTTTACTTTTTAATTCAAATTGCATAGTCGGCAAAGATAGTTATAAAGTTGAAAGGTTTAAAAGTTTAAAAGTTTTATTTTAAGCAATATGCAATAGACAATTACTATTTTTAAAAACTACCTTCTTCTTTTTGTATTTGATTTAAACCGGGTATTGTTTTTAGATTTAAGGTTGCTTTTTTTTGAAAAAGGAGCTTTCTTTTTTGAAGGTGTTTTTGACGCTTCTTCTGTTTTAGAAGAGCTTGCAACCATTTTGTTGATGTGTTGCAGTTCTTCTGTAGTTAATTCGCGCCAAGTTCCTTCTGCTAAATTGGCTAAACTAACATTCATAATTCTGGTACGTACCAATTTTGTAACTTCAAAATTAAGATACTCACACATACGTCTAATTTGCCTGTTAAGTCCTTGTGTTAAAATTATTTTGAAGTTGTTTTTAGAGATTTGTTCAACCACGCATTTTTTTGTAACTGTTCCTAAAATAGGAATTCCATTACTCATTTTTTGTAAAAATTCTTGGGTAATTGGTTTATTTACAGTAACAATATATTCCTTCTCGTGATTGTTTCCAGCACGTAAAATTTTATTTACAATATCTCCATCGTTTGTTAAAAAGATTAAGCCTTGAGAGGGTTTGTCTAAACGACCAATGGGAAAGAGCCTTTCTGAATGATTTATGGCGCGTACAATGTTATTTCTTTCTTTAGAATCTGTGGTACAAACAATACCAACTGGTTTATTATAAGCAATATAAAGCGTTTTTGGTTTCGATTTTAAAAGTTGTCCATTAATTTTTACAATATCTCCATCAAATACACGATTTCCTAATTGAGTTGGTTTACCGTTTATTGTAACTTTTCCATCAATAATTAGTTTTTCGGCTTCTCTTCTAGAACAAATTCCAGTACTGCTAATGTATTTATTTAAATTTATTGAGTTTTGATTTGCGTTTTCCATCGAACTAATTTTCAATGTGCGAAGTTACTAATTATACAGTTCAATTTTAAAATGAAGTTAAACATTTCTGTTTTTTTGGATTTGTAACCAAATACAATTCCTACTATTGAACCAAAAATCTTTATTCCTTTATTCTTTGCTTTCTTCCAATTATGAAATATAAGATAGCACCAAGTAAGTTAAAAAATAATACTACCAATACCCAAACAATTTTATTGTTGTCTTCAAATTTATTTCTTAAAATATCTACTAAAGCAATAATTGTTGGTATAATTCCAAGTAGTAAAGTAATTATTATAATAATTTGCCAAGGACCAATCATATTTAGATAAGTCATCTTTTTCAGTTTTTAATTTTTTTAAAGGTTTTATTCATTTTTGTTTAAGACATCTTTAGCAAAAAGAACAATGTTAAAAATATTGTTTTTAATTGAATATAGCAAAGAAATATTAGGGAGATTTGAGGTGTAGTGAAATTGTAAATACTTATTCTAAATATATTAATATTGAAGTTTTAATTTTTTATACAAAAGAGGGAAGTTTTTTTATTCGTTTTCATAAAGTCTTAACCTGCTTTTTAATGCATCTAATTCTTCTTTAAGTTTTAATTCTTTTTTTAAGAGGTTAAATACAATATCAATTCCTTCTATATTCACATTTAATTCGTTGTGAAGCCTTATCATTTTTTCAAGATCGTTTATTTTATCTTGATGAATAAATTTATTGTTTTCAACGGTTTCAGTTGTTATAAGACCAATGTTTTCCAGATCTTTTATAAAGGAAATTTCAACTTTATAGTGAAAACAAATTGTTTCTATCAGTATTAAATCTTGCTTATTCATTAGATCTTATTTTTTTTAATTCTTTAAATAGTTCTTTTTCTTTGTTGTTTAAATTTGTTGGAATTTTAATAGTGTATGTAATAATTAAATCTCCAAAAACGCCTTCTTTCTTATAAACAGGAAACCCTTTTCCTTTTAACTTCACTTTAGTTCCATTTGTAGTTTCTGGAGCAATTTTTAGTTTTACTTTACCATTAAAAGTATCAATTGTAATTCTATCGCCCAAAATTGCAGAATATAAATCAAGATCAATAGAGGTATATAAATTGTCGCCATCTCTCTTAAATTTGGTGTTATTATTTATATTAAATTTAATGTACAAATCTCCGTTTGGACCTCCATTTACACCTTGGCCTCCTTTGCCTTTTATTTTAATAATTTGTCCATGCGTTATTCCTGCAGGAATAGTAAGTCTTATGTTAGTGCCATTAACTGTTAAAACTTGTTTATGTGTTTTATAAACATCTGTTAAATTTAAATGAAGTTCAGCATTAAAATCTTGTCCTTTAAATTGTCTGCTACTTTGTTTAGAATAGGAGCGAGCACCACCGAACATAGATTCAAAAAAATCGGAAAAATCTTGTTCAGAATAACTTCTCCCAGCACCTGAATAACTTTGTTGTTGTTTAGCTTTCTCAAATGCCTCACCATGCTGCCAATCCTTACCGTATTTGTCGTATTTTTTACGATTTTCAGGATTACTTAATACTTCATTTGCTTCGTTAATTTGTTTAAATTTTTTTTCGGCTTCTTTGTTATTTGGATTTAAATCTGGATGGTATTTACGAGCCAATTTTCTATAAGCTTTTTTAATATCTTTGTCGCTAGCAGTTTTGTTAATTCCAAGTATTTTATAATAATCTACAAACTTCATGAACGGAATTTTTAGTGTTTTAATAAAATATATTTAATTTTTTTCTAGATAAAAAAACAAAACTAGATGAAAAGGAAAAAAGAGGTGTTTTTAAATATTAACTCAATTTCTCTCATTATCTTTTTAAAAACACCTCTAACCAAGCTTTGCCCTATTTATAGGAAAACTAATTATCAATAATACCAAATGTAACTTTTGTGTTTACTCGGAATTCTTTAATTTTATTATTGTTTACAGTAACCTGCATATCCACAATATAAACTGATTTAATGTTTTTAACAGATTTCGCTGCCTCATTAATTACGGTTTGAACGGCATCTTCAAAACTTACAGTTGAATTTCCTAATATTTCAATAACTTTTAATACAGACATTTTAATTTGTTTTAGATTAATAATACTTGAAGTTAAATTAAATAGATGCGCTAGGAAATGATATTCCTCAAACCAATTATTGATAATAATCATTTAAAAAATTAGCTAGTAATTTTAACTTTAAGAGTCTAAAATATTATATTATGAAAAAATTAGTAATGATTTTTATACTTATTGTTGTAACAGGTTGTTCTTCTACACAATTTGTTGATAGTTGGAAAAACCCTGAAACGACTTCTTTTAATCCAAAAAAAGCTTTAGTGATTGGTATTACCGATAACCTTACAGCACGTAAAATTTTTGAACAAGAATTTAAAAATGCTTTAATTTTAAGAAATATAAATGCAGTTGAAAGTAATACAATTTTAAACGAAACTTTTACAAGTTCAAAAAAAAGTGAGGAAGAAATTAATGAGATGATTCAAAATATATCTAGAAATGGTTTTGATGCTGTTGTAATTACCGTTGTAAAAGGTGTTGAAAAACAAAAGAATTATTACGAGAATTATCCAAGGGTGGGTTTTGGATGGTCAAGATTTGGAAGGTACTATTATTGGTATCAGGATATTTATTATACTCCAAGATACTACGAAACCTACGATGTTTATCATATAGAAACATCAATTTACAATCTAAATGGTGCTGAAAATAAATCACTTATTTGGGTTGGGTCATTTAAAGTTGTGGATCCACAAACAATTTCGGTTACTGTAAAAGATTATGTTGCAGTTATTATTGCACAACTTGAAGATGAGAAATTAATTAGAAAATTATAATAATTATTCTTTTTTTAATATAACAACGTAAATTGTTGCTGTAACATGTAATTTACGTTGTTCTGCTTTGTAAGTATTTTAAGGTTCTATTAACAAAAGCATCTGGATTAAAATAAATATTCTCAATTACTTGTTCAATTAAAAACAGAGGGAGTTCAAGAAAATTAGATGGAGCTTGTAAGCATAATCCTATTTTAGTAGTTGTTGTTTTAGCTGTTTTTCAATAGCTATTGCTGCTATAGTTTTACTGCTTTATCTTTTTTATTTAAAATTCTTTTCATTAAAACTAATTAAAGGTAATTCACTTAAAGATTCCATTTTTTTAACCAAATCTGTATGAAAAATTTTATTAAAAAAAGATGTTATGGTAGTACGTTCTAACATTGCAACTAAATCTGCTTTTACTTCATTTAAATATAATCTTAAAAAATATATAGTACCATTAGAACTATAAATGTTAAAATCTATGTTGCTGTAGTTAACACGTTGTAATAACATTTCTTTAAACCACTCCATTTGCGTTGCACCATCTTTTTCACTTCTAGGAGAAATATGTATTACTTTTATTGAAGCATCAAAAACAGCAGCAATTTCAGAAAGTTTGGCAACAGCATAAATATCTTCTTGTTCAAAAGCTGTAGCATACACAATAGTGCTAATATTTTTAAGTACAAATTTTTCTGGAATAGCAAGCACAGGGCAAGGTGCTTTAGAAATAAGTTCTTTTGTGGTACTTCCCATTAAAAAGCTCTTTAATTTACCTTTTCCTTTCATTCCTGTAAAAATTAATGAAGCTTTTAGTATTTTAGCTTTAGTATTAATTGCTTCAACAATTGAAATATTTTCAATGGCCTCAAACTCTATATTTTTAGTGTCAATATTATTACTTAAGTGATTTATGCAAAAGTCTTTTAATTTAATTTTTTTTTCTTTTCTTAATTCTTTTTTTGATAACAAATAAGGCTCATTAATTGTTGCGACCATAGTTGTTGCGTCATATACATTTAAAACATACAATTTTGAATTAATTTTAGAACTTAAGGCAACCGCATATTTTAAGGCAGCTATTGAATTTATTGAATAATCTATGGCACATAATATTGTTTTCATAAGGCTTTATTTGACATAAATTTAAAATACACCTCCTAAAAATTAAATGATATCTCTCAACTTTTGAAGGTTTATTGATGATGTCGGTCATTTTATTCAAATTTTTAGTTTGATAATTTTAATGTTATAAAAGCTATTATCATGAAAAATGATTTAAACGAATTAAGAAACAGACCAAATGGCAATTATATTTTTGAAGCCTCATGGCAAGATTTGTACATACTTACCAAACATTGGAAATCGGACTTATTATTTTATAAAGATGATTTAAGATTTTTAGATGATTTAATTGATAAATATATTATTTGGATTTCGAAAGAGGATGATCTAGAAAGTGTTAATAACATTAGAAAAAGTATTGTAAAAACAACCAAAGAATGTAATCTTTTATTGAAAGGAATAAATAAACACTTAACACATATTGAAGGGTTAATAGAAGATGCTTTTAAATATGATTCTCATAAGTTTAGAATAGAACATCAACAACTGGAAAATGACATAACAATATTTTTAAAAACCTTTAGAGCAAATAGAAAAGAGGTTTTTGAAGTTACTAAACATTTGATAGAAAGTGATGAACTCATAAGAATTTTAACGAAAGCTCACTAACTAATAACTATATATTAGATTATTCTTAACATGTATGGAAATGAAAAAGAGGGGATGGATTTTTTTTGGACTTTTAGTTATTACTGTAATATTTTATATTAAAATAAAGCCAATAATAGCTTCAAAAAATCTTGAATTTACATACACAAAATTAGAGAGAGGAACTATTGAAGCAATTGTATCAAGTACTGGTACTTTAGAAGCTATTAATACTGTTGAGGTTGGAACACAGATATCTGGAACTATAAAAAAAATATATGTTGATTATAATGATAAAGTGCAGGCAGGGCAGTTGTTAGCAGAAATGGATTTGAAATTGTTAAATACAAATTTAATAAGTGCGCAAGCAAATTTAGCTATAAGTCAAACCCAGTTAGCTCATTCAAAAAAAGAATATGAAAGAAATTTAGGATTGTTTAATAAAAATGTTATTTCAGAAAAAGACTTAGCCAATTCTAAGTTTATTTATGATCAGGCAATTGGGGCTAATAGAGCAGCAGAGGCAGCGGTTAAGGCCATAAAAGTAAGTATCGGTTATGCTAAAATAACTGCACCAATAAGTGGTACAATAACAGAACGAAGTGTGGAAGAGGGCCAAACAGTTGCAGCTTCTTTTGCAACTCCAAAAATGTTTATAATTGCTGAAGATTTGTCAAAAATGCAAATTCTAGCGGATGTAGATGAAAGCGATATTGGTTTTATTCGTGATAGTATGCAAGTACATTTTACAGTTCAAACATACTCTGAGAAAGAATTTTATGGTATAGTTAGTCAAATACGATTGCAACCAATTGAGATAAATAATGTGGTTAATTATCAGGTGGTGGTTGATGTTGATAACAAAGAAGGATTATTACTTCCCGGGATGACAGCCAATTTGGAGTTTATTACCAAATCAGCAAAGAATGTGCTACTAATTAATAATTCAGCCTTGAGGTTTAGACCTAATGAGATAATTTTAAAAGAAATCAAATCAAAATTAGAAGAGAAATCAAAAAGCGTACTTTCAGATTCATTGTATCAAAAGTTTAAAAACGCTATTAGCAATGAAGAATCTTATACTCCAAGTAATTTTAAAAAAGGATTACCATCCAATATTAATATCCTTTTTTATACTAACTCAGAAGGAAAACTAGATTTTAAATTTATGGAAATAGGAATAAAAACAGGCTTACAATCAGAATTAATAAGATTTCTAGATAATGTACCAATACCAGAAGAAATAAAGGTAATAAATGGTATTAAATCTAAAAAATAGGAAAATGCCACAAAAAAAAGTAATAGAAACCAAAAAAGTATGTCGCGTTTTTAAAAATGGAGAAATAGAAGTGCACGCCATAACAGATGTAGATTTAATAATAGATGAGGGAGAATTTGTTGCAATTATGGGAGCATCAGGATCGGGCAAATCAACATTTTTAAACATTTTAGGCTGTTTAGATAAACCAACTTCTGGTGATTATTATTTGGATGGAGTACACGTTAATAAGCTAAATAAAAATCAGTTAGCAGATGTAAGAAATCAAAAAATAGGATTCATTTTTCAAAGTTATAATTTATTATCAAGAACTACTGCCATAGAAAATGTTGAATTGCCGCTAGTTTATAATAGAACAGGAAGATTTTCTAATTCAAAAGAACTTGCAAAAAAAGCTTTGGAACAGGTTGGGTTAGGGGATAGATTAAACCATAAAACAAACCAACTTTCAGGAGGAGAGCAGCAACGCGTAGCAATTGCAAGAGCCTTAGTAAATGATCCTGCTTTAATTTTATCTGATGAAGCTACTGGAAATTTAGATAGTAAAGCAAGTATTAATGTAGCAGATTTATTTGTTGAATTAAATAATAAAGGAAAAACCATTGTAATGATTACTCATGAACCGGAAATTGCTCAATTTGCTAAACGGATGATTTATTTGAGAGATGGACGGATATTAACAGACACTATAATAGAAAATAGAAGTACTAAAGAAAGTGCATTAAAAGATTTGGAGTTAACGGCTTAACCCGAATATTATGAGACAGTTAATTAAAACATTTAAAGTAGCTTTTCAGGCGATTTTTAAGAATAAAACGCGCAGTTTATTAACTACGCTTGGTATAATTATTGGCGTTGCCGCAGTTATTATGACAATTTCAGCAGGTGAAGGAGCAACCAAACAGATACAGGATCAAATAGCTGGTTTGGGTACTAATTTATTAATGATTTATACTAAAACGGAACACCGTGCAGGTGCACATGTTAGAATGGGTAAACCAATCAACAAAAAAGATTTTGAGATCTTACAAAAGAACTCTGTTTGGATTTCAAAACTATCGCCCTTAATTGTATCGGTGGCTCAAGCTATTGGTCCAAATGGTTATAAATCTATTGCTATTTATGGAGTTTCAGATCAATATTTTGATATTTTAAGTAGAGATTTGTTAACAGGAGAATACTTTAAAGAAGAAGATGTAAAAACAGCTAGAAAGGTGTGTGTTATAGGTAAAACTATTAAAGATGAATTGTTTTTAGATTTAGATCCAATTGGAAGACAAATTAGAATAGATAAAATTCCATTTACGGTGGTTGGTTTTTTAAAAGAAGAAGGAAAAGGTGCGATGGGGCAAGATCAAGATGATATCATTTTGGCACCTTATACAACTATTCAAAATAGATTATCTGGACATAGAAGAGGCTATGATATTATTATGGCTAGTGCAACAAGTGAAGATCATATTACAAACGCTAAATTTGAGGCTACACAATTACTAAGAGAAACTCACAGGATTTTAGAAGGAGAAGAAAATGACTTTGAAATTACTACTCAAGTTGAATTACAAGAAATTACTGGTAATATTACAGGAATTCTGACAATACTTCTAGGCGCAATTGCAAGTATTTCATTGTTAGTTGGAGGTATTGGTATTATGAATATTATGTTAGTGTCAGTAACTGAGCGAACGCGTGAAATTGGAACACGCTTGGCAATTGGAGCCAGAGAAAGTGATATTTTAACTCAATTTTTAATAGAAGCTGTTACATTGAGTTTGGCTGGAGGAACATTAGGTGTTTTAATAGGCATTATTGGAAATCAAATAATTTATAAGATTACAAATTTTTACATACCAACAATGCTTTATTCTATATTAATTGGTTTTGGATTTGCAGCTTTTGTTGGAATAGCTTTTGGGTATTTTCCAGCCAAAAAAGCGGCCAAATTAAACCCAATAGATGCATTACGGTATGAATAGAAAAACCTTTAAATCTTATGAGAAATTTACAAAAAGTACTTAAAGAAATAACAGATCTAACTCTTAAAATTGAAAAAAACTATCCAGAATTGTATCAGTTTCTGGAAGAGAATCCACTTGCAATTCCTTCAGAAAATAATCCCAAAATCAATAAAAAAGTGATGCAAGATTATTTGGAAAGTTTAAAGCTATTATTAGCACATCATAAAGAAACTCATAATTTAAAATAAAATATCATGGGAGAAATAGCGACATCAGAACGACAAATAACTCTGTTTTACAACTCAGAATCTGTAAGGGCGAAACAAGCATTGGGATATGCAAAAGCAGAAGGTTTGCCCATTCAAGAAATTGATATTTTAAAAACACGATTAACTGGAACCCAAATTGCAGAATTAGCAGATAGATTAAAAATGGAAATTAAAGATTTGGTAAATCAACAGCATCCAGCGTATGTTTCAAAATTCGAACATCATAATTTATCTTCAGAAGATTGGATAAAAATGATTAGAAACAACCCAGAAATTATGAAACAACCCATTGCTTTAAGAGGAGATAAAACAATTTTAGTTGAAACTCCTACAGATATTATAAAAATTTAAATATTAATAATTAGTTAGTTAGGGTTTTGATTTTGAAATAAATGTAAATCAAAAAGAAATAATGACTCGTAAAAAAAATAGTGATACTAATAATTCGCAAGAACCTTCACCTAAATTTTATAAACCTAATTGGATTTTTTTATTGGTGATGTTACTATTTGTATTTTTATGGTTTTTTTTTCCATCATTCAAAATCAAAGAAATTGGCTGGCAACAATTTGAACAAACAATGTTAAGTCAGCATGATGTTGCTAAAATTGTAGTTGTAAATAAAGAAGTTGCAAAAATTTATATCAAACAAGAAAAATTGCAAGACCCAAAGTACCAAGCATTATCTAGTGACTTTTTTGCTTCTAAAATAGGACCGCATTATAATTTGACCATTGGTTCGGTAGAAAGTTTTGAGATAAAATTAGAAAAGGCTCAAGAAGGGTTTTCTTCTAAAGATAAAATTGATATTTTTTATCAGAACAGAACCAATTTGATGGATACGCTATTTTGGATCTTACCTTTTGTTATAATCATTCTCTTTTGGTTATTTATTTTCCGAAGAATGGGAGGTACTAGTGGTACTGGCAGTTCGCTTTTTAATTTTAGTAAAACCAATGCAAGAATTCTTGAAACAGAAGGTAAAAGCGCTGTAACTTTTAAAGATGTAGCAGGGTTAAAAGAGGCTAAATTTGAAGTTATGGAAGTGGTAGACTTTCTTAAAAACCCTGAAACCTATACAAAATTAGGAGCAAAAATACCTAAAGGTGTTATGCTTGTAGGACCACCAGGAACAGGGAAAACACTTATAGCTAAAGCTGTTGCAGGCGAAGCAAAAGTGCCTTTTTTCTCAATGTCTGGTTCAGAATTTGTTGAAATGTTTGTTGGTGTTGGCGCCTCCAGAGTACGCGATTTATTTAAGCAAGCAAAAAGTAAAGCACCAAGTATTATTTTTATAGATGAAATTGATGCTATTGGTAGATCTAGGGGTAAAGTAAATGCATTTCAGGCAAATGATGAGCGAGAAAGTACTTTAAACCAGTTGCTTACAGAGCTTGATGGATTTGGACCTAATACAGGAGTAATTGTTCTTGCTGCCACCAATAGACCAGATGTTTTAGATAAAGCCCTTTTACGTCCAGGAAGATTTGATAGGCATATTTATTTAGAATTGCCTAATAAAATAGAACGTGAAGAGATTTTTAAAGTACATATTCGTCAGTTAAAACTTGCAACAGATGTAGATATTAATTCTTTGGCTGCTTTAAGTCCAGGTTTTTCTGGAGCAGATATTGCGAATATTTGCAATGAGGCAGCACTTATTGCTGCGCGGTATAAAAAACAACTTATAGAACAGAGCGATTTTATGGAAGCCAGAGACCGTGTTATCGGAGGCTTAGAGCGTAAAAGTAAAATTATTTCCCCAAAAGAGAAGGAAATAATAGCATATCATGAAGCTGGTCATGCTTTGGCAAGTTGGCATTTGGAGCATGTTGACTCTTTAGTAAAAGTATCTATTATTCCAAGAGGAAAATCGTTGGGCGCTACTTGGTATTTGCCAGAAGAGCGTCAAATTATAACCAAAGCTCAATTTTTAGATCAATTATGTGCGTCATTAGGAGGGCGAGCAGCAGAAGAAGTAATTTTTAACGAAGTTTCATCTGGAGCTTTAGATGATTTAGAGAAAGTAACAAAACAAGCATATAATATGGTTGCCTTTTATGGTTTGGACGATGAAATTGGTCCTATGAGTTTTTATGATTCAACTGGTGAAAATGAACGATTTTTAGGGAAACCTTATAGTGAAAATATGGCAATGTTAATAGATAGAGAAGTAAAAGACTTGATAGAAACCGCTTACAAAAAAACCAAAAATTTATTGGTAAAACATAAAAATGAATTGGAAACTTTAGCAAAATTATTATTGCAAAAGGAAGTAGTTTATTTGGAAGACCTTAAAATTATTTTAGGAGAACGGACTAAAGAAACTCTAACGAACCTTAAAGGTTAATTTTAAAAGAGTTCAAATTTTTTTTAAACTGATAGGTATCATTTTAATTGTTTTGTTAAATAAAGAACTTTAGTAAAAATTAAACATTAAATGTTATAAAAAAATAACAATCTTTTACAGCCTTAACACTTAGTTTAATTGTTAAATACTTTGCGAAATTTTGTATTTCATAAAGTTACATTCTAAAATATATAACTTAAAAGCTAGTATTATGAAAAACAAACTTATTTTTAATTCCGATTTACATTTTGAGCACAATCAATGGAGACGCGAACTCTTCTTTTGGGAAGATGAATTAAAATCTTTTCAAAATAGATTAGAAGAACTTGTTAAAAGGTGGACCAAAAAAGACATACTTGCGCAATTGGAACATTATCAAAATCAATTTATACTGCAAGAAAAAGTTATAAATACACTTCAAGACGATATACATATTCATGAGGCAAGTATTGCTGCAGCCAGTAAAAAAGGAAAAGACTTGTTAGATACTACTTTGGTTAAAAAACACATTGAGTTTAGAAACAGAATGGAAGTACAACGTCATATTTACAGAGACTTAAAAAAGGAGTTTTTTAAATTTTTAACAAAATACATGTAGGTTTTAAATATTCGAACTATTACATTTTTTAACCAGTATTAACTACTAATTAAATTTAATGGAAGATAGTTTTTTAGTTCAATTACAGGATTTTCACTTAACAGAACTAGAATTTCTTATAAGAGTTTTGGTTACAGTTGGAATTGGTTTTGTAATAGGTTTAGAGCGTGAATTTTCACAGTTTATAGAAAATGAAGAGATATTTGCTGGTGTGAGGACGTATACTCTTGTAGCGTTGCTAGGGTTTTTAACAGCATTTTTAGGAATTACTTTTAATTATTGGATTTTTATTGCAGGTTTTTTAAGTGTTGTTTGTATTGTAGCAATTTCCTTTTGGGTAAGCTCTCACCAAGGTAGTATTGGTGGAACTACTGAATTTGCCACAATTATAACTTTTTTATTAGGTGCTTTAACTTTAATAGGCGCTATAAATGCAAGTTTGGCACTTACTGTTGTAATTGTTGTTTTATTATCACTAAAAGTAAAACTGAGAATTATAATTGGACAAATTACTCAAAAGGAGTTATATGCATTTGTGCGTTTTGTAATTATTGCTTTACTAATTTTACCATTTTTACCAAACAATTATTTTGGACCTTATAATGTAATTAATCCAAGGGAAATTGGTTGGGTAATTGTTTTAACATCTGGTTTTGGTTTTGTTGGATATATTTTAATGAAGTTTTTAGGAACTAATAGAGGAATATTATTAACCAGTATTTTAGGTGGTTTGGTGTCTAGCACTATTGTAACCTTTACGTTTTCAAAAAAAAGTAGTGAAACTCCAACGTTTTCTCAAAATTATGCTGTTGGTATTTTTGCTGCATCAACCATTATGGTTATTAGAATATTTTTGTGGGTATATATATTTAATTCTGAAATGTTACATGGACTGATAATTCCTTTATTGACTGTTTTTTTAACAGCTTTAGGAGTAACTGTTTTTTTCTATAAAAAACAACTTACAAAACCTTATTTTAAAGAAAAAATGCGATTAGGAGATCCTTTAAATATTAAAAATGCTGCTTTTTTTGGAATTTTTTATATCGGAATATTACTACTAGTAAGTTATTCAAGCTCTACGTTTGGTGCAAAAGGAATTTATATTTCAAGTGCTATAAGTGCCTTATCAGATATTGATGCCATTGCAATTTCTGTATCAAAATTAGGTGGTTCAACAATTAATTTTTTAACTGCCCAAAATGCTATTTTATTGGCGACACTTGCAAACACTTTAGTTAAAATTGGAATTACCATTTCAACTGGTAGTAAAGCTTTAAAACAATATGTACTTATAGGTTATAGTTTTATTTTTATTGCAGGAATTATAGGTTTCATTATTTTAAATTAGAAAAGTTAAGAACCGTATATTTTTTAAAGTAATATAAATCAGTTTATTAAATGATTGTAATCATTTTATTACGCTAATAAAAGTGTTCACTTTGTATAAATCAACATTAATTTAAAAAAAGTAAAATGAAAATTTTAAAAATTATTATGATATTTTTTTTGGCAGTATTAACTTCTTGTGTAAGTCAAAAAAAATACACCGATTTGCAGCATCAAAATAATCGATTTGAAAATGATTTAGCAACATGTAAAAATGAACAACTAATTTTAGACACTAATTTATTAAACGAACAAAGTAAAGTAGCAAAATTAGAAAACCAATTAGACTATTTTAAAAGTACCAATACTAATTTGTTAGAACGCCTTTCAGATTTATCTATAGTTAGCAAATCTGGGGCGGAAAGTATTAAAAAATCTTTGGAAGCATTAAATCAACAAAATAAATATATTATGGATTTAACAACTTCGATGCAAAGAAAAGATTCTTTAAATTTAGTTTTAGTAATGAATTTAAGAAGATCATTAGATAATTTTGAAGATGAAGATATTAATATTGAAGTTAAAAAAGGTGTGGTGTATGTGTCTATTTCAGATAAAATGTTATTTAAATCTGGAAGCTATGATTTAAGTTTAAAAGCACAAGAAGTAATTGGTAAAATAGCAAAAATTATTAACGACCATAAAACATTAGATATTTTGGTTGAAGGGCATACAGATAATGTACCAATTTATACAGATTGTATTTTAGATAACTGGGATTTAAGCGTAAAAAGAGCAACTTCAATTGTGCGTTTAATGCAAAAAGAATTTGGTGTTCTGCCAGAAAGAATGACCGCTGGAGGTCGCTCAAAATATATTCCAAAAGATTCTAATGAAACAAAAGAAGGACGGGCAAAAAACAGGAGAACTGAAATAATTATTTTACCAAAACTAGATCAGTTCTTTAATTTATTAGAAACTCCAAGAACTTAACACAATTAGCAAGTTCTATAGTTTTTTTAGTTTAAAATTGAGCGTTTTAGAATTGAAGTTTGTTAACATAAACTGTTTAATTTAAATAGGTATAATAATATTACAAATGAACATAGGCTTAGTACTTTCTGGGGGTGGAGTTAGAGGAATAGCACACATAGGAGCAATACAAGCCTTAGAAGAAAATAATATTAAACCCAATTATATTGCTGGTACAAGTTCAGGTGCAATTGTGGGTGCTCTATACGCAAGTGGCTATAGTTGTAATAAAATGATGCAGTTTTTTAATAGTGTAAAAATTTTTAGTTTAAATAAATATGCAATTAATAAACCAGGTTTTATAGACACTGAAAAATTTTATGATGATTTTAAGTCTTATTTAACAACAGACAATTTTGATAATTTAAATAAAAAACTTTTTGTTACTGCCACAAATTTATTAAGCGGAAAATTAAAAATCTTCAGAAAAGGAGAATTAATAAAACCAATTTTAGCGTCGGCAGCATTTCCTGGAGTGTTTACACCAGTTAAAATTAATGATGATTATTATATAGATGGTGGTGTTTTAAATAATTTTCCAGTAGACTTAATCTCATCATATTGTAATAAAATAATTGGAGTTTATGTAAATTCTTTCGATACTATTAATTGTACTAATTTAAAACATTCTTATAATGTTATAGAGCGTGCTTTAAAAATTAAAAGCGCAAATGATTCTATCAAAAAAATTAAAGCTTGTAGTTTAATTATTTTACCAAAAGATTTAAGTAATTACAGTACTTTTTATATGGCTAATTTTAATGAAATATTTAAATTAGGATATGACGCAACAATTAAAGTTTTAGAAAGTGAAAAGGGAATTCGATTTTTAAAATCTAATTCATAAAGTTTAATAGAATTAATAGTAAGTTGTTAAAAATACTGATAACTCACAACAAGGATTTTTAAATAATTAATTTTGTTGTTTTTTAGTTCTGATATTTTGGATAATCAGTATATCCCTTTTCGCCTGTATCAGAATAAAAAGTAGCAGTATTCCAATTGGCTAACGGAGCATTTTCTTTAAATCGTTCCGCTAAATCGGGGTTAGAAATAAATAATTTGCCATAAGCTACTAAATCTGCCAAATTATCTTCAATAATTTTATTTCCTTTTTCTTGATCAAATTCACTATTTATAATAATAGTTCCGTTGTATAAAGGTCTAAAGTGTTTTGCAATATTTTTAACAGCATATTTTACTTTAGATACATCTGTAAAAGGTTCAGATAAATGTACGTAGGCTAAATTATAATCGTTTAATTTTTTTATTACGTATTCAAATAACGGAATTGTTTCTTGGTCAACATCAATTCCATGTGAATTATGCATCGACGGGTTAAAACGAACACCAATACGGTTTTGAGGAAAAACTTTACTTATTTCATCTAAAACTTCAAAGAAAAAACGAGCCCTATTTTCAATACTTCCGCCATAATTATCAGTTCTTTTGTTAGAACTGTTATTAAAAAATTGATGGAATAAATATCCGTTTGAAGAATGAATTTCTAACCCATCAAACCCTGCTTTTTTTGTATTAATTGCAGCTAGTTTAAAATCTTTAATAGTAGTTTTAATGTCTTCTAAATTCATTTCCTTTGGAGTAACAGTATCTTTAAAACCATTAGGAGTGAAACTTTTTGAGTTTGGGTTTAAAGCACTTGGGGCTAAAGGTAATTCTCCGTTATGAAAATCTGGATGCGAAACTCTTCCCACATGCCATAATTGAATAAATATTTTACCGCTTTTTTTATGAACGGCACTTGTAACAGCTTTCCATCCTTTTACTTGAGCCTCAGAATAAATTCCAGGTGTATTTACATAACCAACAGCACGTTTAGAAATTTGAGAGCCTTCAGAAATTATAAGCCCTGCACTTGCGCGTTGCTCGTAATACTTTACATGTAATTTGGTTGGAGAATTTTCTTTATTATTAGCTCTGGAACGAGTCATAGGTGCAATTACCAATCTGTTTTTTAGGAGTAAATCTCCCATTTTATAACTAGTAAGTAATGGTTGAATTTTAGACATCTTATTTAAATTTTAACTCTTGTAAAGTTAGGGAAAAGTGCGTTTAGATAAAAATCATTTTAGTTTTATGATTTTTATCTTTTAATTATTTTAAAATCTTGAGGAGCATCATTTTAATATGCTTTAATAGTAATTAGTTTTATATAAAATAATTTATTGTTTAATTAAAAAATGTTTTATTATGAAAACTGATATTGAAATTAAAGAGGATGTTCTTGATGAATTAATGTGGCAACCTAATATAGACGAAACACAAATAGGTGTTATTGTTGAAAATGGAGTGGTAACACTTACTGGTATTGTAGATACCTATGCTAAAAAAGTAGCTGCTGAAAAAGCCGTAAAAAATGTAGTTGGAGTTAAAGCAGTTGCTGATGATATTGAAGTTAAGTACGGCGACGCTTATAAAAAAACAGATAAAGAAATTGCAAAAGCTGTTGTAAATGCCTTAAGTTGGAATGCTTCAGTTCCAGATGATAAAGTTGAAATTGAAGTGCGAGATGGTTGGGTATATTTATCTGGAGAATTGCAATGGTTTTATCAAAAAGATGCAGCAAGAAAAGCTGCTGAACATTTGTTGGGTGTAAAAAAGGTTGTTAATAATATTACTTTAAAACAAGCCATTGAACCTTCTGAAATTAAAAATAAAATTTCCAAAGCTTTTGAACGATTGGCAGATTTAGATGCCCAAAATATTAAAGTTGAAGTAGACGGACATAAAGTGAAACTGCAAGGTAAAGTTCATTCTTATGCAGAAAAAGAAGAGGCAAGAAGAACCGCATACTTTGCTCCAGGAGTTTATGATGTGGAAAATGAGTTGGAAATAACTCATTAGTGATAATTTTAAATTAATAAAAAAAATATCTGGGTGTAAAAACTCAGATATTTTTTATTAAAAGTAATCTATTACTTCTGCATAAATAAACACCATTCTAAATAGTATTTTTAATACTACTTAAAATGGTGCAATCTTTTTCAACAATTTTTAATTTTTTGTTGAGTTAAGAAACTTCAATCATTTTTGGTGTGTGTTGTTTCGCTTCTTCTTTTTTTACCAAGTTAAATTTTAAAATACCATTTTTATAGGTTGCTTTTACCGTTTCGTCTACAATAGAATCTGGTAATTCTAAAGATCTTTCAAAAGAATTATAACTAAACTCTTTTCTAGTGTAGTTTTCATCTTTTTCTTCTTTTTCAATTTCTTTTTCAGCCGAAATATTTAGACATCCGTTATCAATAGAAACTTTGAAATCTTTTTTATCAAAGCCAGGGGCAGCTAATTCAATCTCGAATTCATCTTTTTTTTCTTTGATATTTAATGCTGGCTCACCTGCTCTTTTTAGCCAAAAACGGTCGTTAAAAAAATCGTCGGTATCAAAAAAATCTGAAGTGATTAAATTATTCCAAGGATTTCTTTTTTTAAAATTAATTAGTGACATAATATTATTTTTTTAAGTTAAACTTTCAATTACTCAAATTTAGTGGTATGAGCCAGAGTATAAAATGATGTGAATCAATTGAAGTTTTTTTTTAATTGATATAAATAAGAATTAAAAGAAGAAAGTGTAAGTCAGGGTTTAAAATACTGATAATTATCAATTTATGTGTTTTGTAAAAGAGTTTCTTTTTAAAATTATAAGTGGTTTGTATAATGGGTAAATAAGCAAGCTAGAATATTATATTTACACAAGGTATATAAAGTTGATACATTTTTTATAGTAAAGAAAACAATTTATGATAGTTGGTTTTTAGACAAGCTAAAATAGTTTGTATCTTTATTTTTTAAAATACATTTGTTCTTATTAAAAAACATAACATTTAATAGAGTTTAATATTTTATAATTTATGAAAAAATTAATCAATTATTTACTTCAGGGTGTATTATATATTGCCCCTTTAGGAATTACTGCTTATATTATTTATGCAGTTTTTATGTTTATGGACGGCTTATCACAAAAATTAATATCCAATTTTTTTGATGTAAAGATTCCAGGTTTGGGGGTGCTTTCTTTATTATTATTTCTAATTATTGTTGGTTTTATAGGAAGAACTATTATTGCGCAACCTTTAAAAATTGTTTTTAAAAAAATAATTGAGAGTATTCCTTTATTAAAATTTGTTTATACAGCTTTAAACGATTTATTTTCTGCATTTGTTGGCAAAGAGAAAAAGTTTAGCAAACCAGTTTTGGTAAAAGTTAATACAATTTCCAATTTAGAAAAATTAGGTTTTATTACTGAAGAGAATCTCGAAATTTTAGAAGAATTAGACAAAGTGGCGGTGTATTTTCCACATTCGTATAATTTTTCTGGTGAATTATTTATTGTTCCTAAAGATAACATAAAATCTTTAAATATAAATTCAAGTCAAGTTATGAAATTTATTGTTTCAGCTGGTTTAACAGGTTGGGATAAAGAAGAAAAATAAAGCAATAATATAAAATGAAAAAGGAAACTCAAATAAAATGTCCAAATTGTGGAACTTCAATAGATGTTCAAGATATTTTATCACATCAATTAGAAGAAGAAATAAAACAAAAATACCAATCGAGAATTGCAGCTGAAAAACAAAAATATCAAGAAAATGTAGCAGCTTTAAATAAAGCTAAAGAAGCTTTTGAAGAAAAGAAAAAGCAAGAAAATGAATTGTTTAAAAGTAGATTAGAAGCTCAAATTAAAGAAGAAAAAAAGGTTATTGAGGCTAATTTAAAATCAAAGTTAATAGAAGAGCAATCAGAACAATTTAGTGCTTTACAAAAAGAATTGAACGAAAAATCTGAACAAATTAAGGAATTAAATCGTACCAAAGCTGAAATAGAAAAATTAAAACGAGAAAAGTCAGAATTAAAAGAGATTGCAGAAGTTGAAGCTCAAAAAAAATTAAACGAAACTTTATTAACCGAGAGAGAGAAAATTAAAAAGTCTGAGGCCGATAAAAACGAATTGCGTTTTAAAGAATTACAAATGCAATTAGAAGCTCAAAAAAAACTCACCGAAGAAATGAAGCGCAAACAAGATCAGGGATCTATGCAAATGCAAGGCGAAGTGCAAGAATTAGCAATAGAGGAGTGGCTGGCTGCTAAATTTCCATTAGATACTATTGAAGAAATAAAAAAAGGTGCTAGAGGAGGAGATTGTATGCAAATTGTACATACGAGAACCGAACAAAATTGTGGTTCTATTTATTATGAAAGTAAGAGAACTAAAGATTTTCAACCAAGTTGGATAGAAAAGTTTAAAGCAGATATAAGAGATAAAGGAGCAAATATTGGTGTGTTGGTTACGGAAGTTATGCCATCTGATATGGATAGATTTGGTTTAAAAGATGGTATTTGGATTTGTAACTACGAGGAATTTAAAGGTCTTTGCTCTGTTTTAAGAGAGTCTATTATTAAAATTAATAACGCCATAAGTACACAAGAAAACAAAGGTGATAAAATGGATATGTTGTACGATTTTCTAACAAGTAACACGTTTAGAATGCAAATAGAAGCTATTGTTGAAGGTTTTACCCAAATGAAATCGGATTTAGAAAGCGAAAAACGTTCTATGCAACGAATTTGGAAACAGCGCGACAAACAAATAGAAAAAGTTGTTACCAATACTATAGATATGTACGGTTCTATTAAGGGAATTGCCGGAAACGCTATTCAATCTGTAAAAGCGTTAGAATTACCAGGAAGTGAAGATGATCAGCAGCAACTTTTAAAGTAAAGTATCCTTTTAAATAAGACTATTTATAACACAACAAAACCTCAAATTTTGGTAAAATACCAATTTATTGAGGTTTATTTTTTACTTAAATGCGTTAAAAACAACTATATTTTTAGGTAAATTGTAAACTGTTTTTACTCGTATTTTAAATATGTAGCAACTTCAATTTTTACTTCGCTCCAAGTTTTAGAAACACCATCGCTACCAGTATGTAATTCTTTACAAACTTCGTTCAACGATTCTATTGCAGTTTGTGCTTGCCAATTGTCTAAATCCATTACAGCTTCTAAAGTTATCATTTGATCGCTAATTATAAATGTAACAGGTAATGCCTGTGTAATTCCATTCATAACAATATCAACAGTTCCAGAAGTTTCGTTATTAATATGTATGGTTCCAGAAATTAAGGAAGTGTTTTTTAAAGCTCCAAAAAAGAATTTCTTTAATTTAGAATCTCTAATAGTGTCGTTTGTAAACAAACTACTTACTGGGATACTAAATTTTAAATTATTAAGAGCTTCTATAGGAGTTTTTGATTTTGTTGCACTTTCGATATTAAGCTCTGTAAATTGCCCTTTTACAGGTATTTTATCGTTGGTTTTATAAGCAATCCAATTTATAGTTGTGGTTTTATGATCAACAGTATAACCTTTTTCTTCGGTGTTTTTTATTTCTTTTTTTTCAGTATTCTTACAAGAAGTAACTACTGTTAGTGTTATAAGAATTAGAATGTTTAAAAGATTTTTTTTCATTATTATAGATTTTTTAGTTATTTATAGATATTTAGTTACTAGTTTAATATATTCTTTTTTTGCCTCTTTTTCTGAAAGGTGGCTTAGTTGAACCCAAGCATTTAATTTAAAAGCATTTCTAAGTTGAATACCACCTGATGGATTTTCATAATTATTACCTTTTGTGGCTTGTTTATAATAAGCATAAAATTGAAGCATTATATCTGGTGGTAATTTAATATTTGTAGTTGATGCCTTAAGGTATGCGGCTTCAAATTCTTTATTTAAATTTTTTTCCATACTATTTGTTTCAAGCCTAAATTTCGGCAATAGTTTGTATTCCTCCTTTAACGGTATCGTTTAAATTTACTTTAATTTTAGCGTTTAAAGGTAAAAACACATCAACTCTAGAGCCAAACTTAATAAATCCAGCATCTTCACCTTGTACAACTTGCATAGTAGGTTTTGCATAGTTTACAATCCGTTTTGCTAAAGCACCAGCAATTTGTCTATACAACACATCTCCAAAAGCTTTGTTTTCAATAACAACTGTAGTTCTTTCGTTTTCTTCAGAAGATTTTGGGTGCCAAGCAACCAAAAATTTACCTGGATGGTATTTGCTAAATTTTACAATACCACTTAATGGATATCTAGTTACGTGTACATTTATTGGAGACATAAATATAGAAACCTGAATTCTTTTATCTTTAAAATATTCTTTTTCAAAAACTTCTTCAATTACAACTACTTTACCATCAACAGGAGCTATAATTGCTGAATCATTTAAAATTGTTTTTCTTTTTGGGTTTCTAAAAAACTGTAAAATTATTATATAAAAAAATAACAGTAAAGCAGCTAAAAGTTTATTAACCCAATTTGTACTTATAAAATTCTCAATAAGTATTATTCCAACTCCAACTATTATAGTTGCAATTAAAATTATTTTATAACCTTCTTTGTGAAACATAATTAATGAACTAATTGTAAATAAATAAAAATAAATGGAGCAGCAAAAATTACACTATCAAATCTATCTAAAAAACCTCCGTGACCTGGAATAAAATTACTACTATCTTTAACCCCTGCTTGTCTTTTAAACATAGATTCTATCAAGTCTCCTAATACTCCAAATATACTAACTATTCCTGCAATAACAATCCATTGGGTTTGTGTTAAACTTGTAAATTGACTTGTTAGTATAAAACTAGCAATAAAAGTAAAGAACATTCCTCCAATAAACCCTTCAATAGTTTTATTTGGTGAAATTCGTTCTAAAAGTTTATGTTTTCCTAAATTTTTACCAACTAAATAAGCAAAACTATCATTTACCCAAATTAAAATAAAAACACCTAAAATAGTAGAGTTTACATAATTAAAAGAAGCATTTAAAAAGGGTATTTGAACTATTAATGTAAACGGAACAACTATATAAATAACAGCCAAAAATATTTTTCCTAAATGACTTATTACTTCTTCTTTTTTTGCAAATAAAATGGAGGCAAAAGTTATAAATATTGTTAAAAATAATGCAACCCCAACGTATTCAAAAATTATTCGGGAAGGAATGTCTTCAACGTTTAAAATGTTTCCAAAAACAAAAAACAAACAGCCAATTAAGTAAGGGAATGTACTTTTTAAGGCTATCATTTTTTTAAACTCGTACAAACAGAGCATCATTAAAATAAAGAAAAGACATATAAATGTAATTTTACTGTAAAGTATTGAAAATATTAAAACACCTACAAAAACGAGTCCTGATAGTGCCCTTGTTAAAAGTTTTCCCATAAATTATAAATCTTCGAAAAGCAGTAAATATAAGTTTTTTGAATTGGTTTTACCATAATTCATAAAATCATCATCTTTACAGTTTAGATTGTAATTTTTAATTGCACTAATGTTATTAGGTAAATTACCTTGGTAACGTGTTTTTATACCTGTTAAACTTTCACCACTTGTTGTTACTAATTGGCTTGTTGTAGCATATACTATAAAATGCTCCGATAATTCTGAAATTTTATGATCTTTTAATTGATTAGAAGAAAATAAAATACTACCATTTTCGGCAATTAGATGTTCACAGCTTAAAAATATTGGAAAGTGTTTTTCTAGTTTATTGGAAGTTTTAATGGTTAATGATTTTATTAGTTTTAATAAATCACTATCATTACAACTTATTGTTTCCCAAGAATTTTCTTGAATGATATTGTTTAAATTTACAATTACTTCTTGTAATGTAGTACAATACAAAAACTTACCACTATTCTTAATAAAATTTTTTACAAAAATTTGATCAAGGGGTAAGTTTTGTAATTCTGAAGAAGACTCTTTAGGTTCCTTTTCTTTAGAAGTGTTGAATAATTTTTTGAATAAATTCATTTGCTGCTTTGAATAAATTCAAAATTATGAAAAACTTATTAAACTATTCAGCAGTTTCCGATGAATTTTCAACATTTAATGTTTTGTCAGAATTTCTTTCTTCAATTTTTTCAATTACTTCTTCTTTATCAAAAGGTCTACTACCAAAAATTACTTCTAAATCTTTTTTAAATATAACCTCTTTTTCTAGTAAAAGCTCAGCTAATGTTACCAACTTATCTTTATTCTCAGTCAGTATTTTTATCGCTCTTTGGTACTGCTCTTCAATTATTAATGAAATCTCTTTATCAATGGTTTGTGCAGTTTCTTCACTATAAGGTTTTGTAAAATTATAATCAGATTGTCCACTAGAATCATAATAAGTTATGTTTCCAATTTTGTCATTTAAACCATACACAGTAACCATTGCTTTTGCTTGTCTGGTTACTTTTTCTAAATCGTTTAGAGCACCAGTAGAAATTTTATCGAACATTATTTTTTCAGCTGCTCTACCCGCTAAAGTAGCACACATTTCGTCTAACATTTGTTCAGCTTGCACAATTTGACGTTCTTCTGGTAAATACCAGGCTGCTCCTAAAGATTGACCTCTAGGTACAATTGTTACTTTTACTAGTGGCGCAGCATGTTCTAACATCCAACTTGCAGTTGCGTGACCGGCTTCGTGAAAAGCAATCGTTTTCTTTTCTTTTGGTGAAATTAGTTTGTTTTTCTTTTCTAATCCTCCAACAATTCTATCTACAGCATCTAAAAAATCTTGGTGATGCACAGCTTTTTTACCTTGTCTAGCAGCAATTAAAGCAGCTTCGTTACATAAGTTTGCAATATCTGCTCCTGAAAAACCAGGTGTTTGTTGTGATAGGAATGCTACATCAACATCTTTATGAACTTTTATAGGCTTAATATGAACTTTAAAAATTGCCTCACGCTCATTTAAATCAGGTAAGTCAACATAGATTTGACGATCAAATCTACCTGCTCTTAAAAGGGCTTTGTCCAATACATCTGCACGGTTTGTTGCTGCAATAACAATAACATTAGTGTCAGTTCCAAAACCATCCATTTCAGTTAATAGTTGGTTTAATGTGTTTTCTCTTTCGTCATTTCCACCTGTCATATTACTTTTTCCACGCGCTCTACCAACAGCATCAATCTCATCAATAAAAATAATTGAAGGAGCTTTTTGTTGTGCTTGTTTAAATAAATCTCGTACTCGAGATGCTCCAACACCTACAAACATTTCAACAAAATCTGAACCAGAAAGAGAGAAGAAAGGTACTCCAGCTTCACCAGCAACTGCTTTTGCTAACAAGGTTTTACCTGTTCCTGGAGGTCCAACTAATAAGGCTCCTTTAGGAATTTTTCCACCAAGTGAAGTATATTTATCTGGACTCTTTAAGAAATCAACTATTTCTTGAACTTCTTCTTTTGCACCCAATAAACCAGCAACATCTTTAAAAGAAGTTTTTACTTTCTGATCTTGATCAAACAGTTTGGCTTTAGATTTTCCAATACTAAATATTTGGCTACCTCCACCACCTGAACCACCGCCAGACATACGACGCATAAAATAAATCCATATTACAATTAATAAAATAAAAGGTAAAAATGAAATTAAAATATCGGTAAGATTCCCATCAGAATCTCTGTCAATAATTACTTTGTTTTCAGTTTCTTTTTCTTTATTAAAAGTATCTAATTCAGTTTCAAAATTTCGTAAATCTCCAAAATCATAATAGTAAAAAGGAGCATTAGGAGAGTATAACGAACTTTTTCGTTTGCTATGTTCTTCTTTTGAAATAGCTTCGTTATTTAAATAAATATTGGCTATGTCATTATTTATGATAATAATTTTTTCAATATCTCCTTCCTCAAGGTATTCTCTGAATTCATTTTGGCTAATTTTTTTTGACGAAGTATTTGTGCTAAAAAATTGATAACCTATAAACAGTACAAATACAATTCCGTAAATCCAATAAATATTAAATTTAGGAGGCTTTATATTCTTATTTTTTGAAGTATTTTTTTTCTCTTGACTCATTTAGTTAATTTTCAATAGGTTGAAATAATTTCTTAATTAGATGTAGGTATTAATGTAACTTTTGCATCACCCCACAGGCTTTCAATATCGTAATATTCTCTCACATTTTTTTGAAAAACATGTACTACTATATTTGTATAATCTATTAAAATCCATTCAGCATTTCCTTCACCTTCTACGTGCCAAGGTTTTTCTTTACATAATTTACCAACTTGCTTTTGAATAATACCAGAAATGGCATTTACATGGGTGTTAGAAGTACCCGTAGCTATAATAAAATAGTCACAAACAGTATTTTCTAAATCTCTTAAATCTAAAATTTGAATATCAACTCCTTTAATTTCGTCTATTGCCTTAATAATCACCGCAATTAATTCATCTGCGCTTACATTTTTTCTTGTCATTAAATTTTTTTTATTTGGTTGCAAAGTTATTATTTTTTTATCATAAATTGTCAATTAAATAACTTTGTTATAATTATAACCTTTAAATGAATATAATCAAACTTAATGCCATTGATTCTACCAATTCTTACTTAAAGATGGTTGCTCAAAAAAGTACTTTAGAAAATTTTACAGTTGTAGTTGCTAATCAGCAACTTTTTGGAAGAGGTCAGTTGGGAACCACTTGGGTTTCGGATCAGGGTAAGAACCTTACTTTTAGCTTGTTAGTTAGGAATAGTGAATTCAAAATTCAAGATCAGTTTTACTTGAGTATGGCTGTTTCTTTGGGTTTAATTTCAGCTTTGAGAGACGATGTTGGTATGTCACTAAAAATTAAATGGCCAAACGACATATTGGCAGAGAAACATAAATTAGCGGGTATTTTAATTGAAAATGTATTAAAAGCTACAAATATTAATTATTCAATAATTGGTATTGGGTTAAATGTGAATCAAGAAAAATTCCCGTCAGATATTGGAAACGTAACTTCTCTTAAAAAGCTTACTGGAAAACATTTTAATAGTGATGAATTGTTAAGTAAAGTTGTTAATTCGATTAAAAAACAAATTGAATTTATAGAAAACAAAGATTTTGATTCTTTAAAAAGGAAGTATTTGTTGGAGCTTTATAAAATTAATACACCATCAATGTTTGAAGATGATAAAGGGGCGATCTTTTTAGGCAAAATAATTACTGTTGATGAAAACGGAAGACTAGTAATTGAACTTGAAAATGAAAAAACTCGCAAATTTAATTTAAAGGAAATTAAATTTGCGAGTCGTTAACTAATGTTGATATAAAACTTATAATTTTGAAGCGTTCTCTGTTAACGTATCAATAAATTTTTGAAGTGGTTTTTTTACCATCATAGCCATCATTGGGTTAAAATCACCTTCAAATAATAATTGTGTTTCGCAAGAATTTTCTGAAACTTCATTTATATTAACTGTAAGTGAAAAATCTAATTTACTGCTTGCGGCTCCCAAAACAATTTTATCAAATTCTTGTTTTTCTTTAACAACCAATCTAATTTCTGGCATTCCTTTTAAACCAAAAATAAAAGATTCCCCATCAACTTCAAATTTAGTGTTGTTTTCGGGCATTAAATGTTCAAAATTGTTTAGGTTCGTTAAATATTCGAAAAAATCTTTTTGAGATTTGTTTATAATTGATTTTTTGGTTTCTAAATTCATGATAGGTTTTTATTGATTCCACTCACTAGGATTTTCTCTCCAAAGTTTAAGTGTTTCTAATTCTTTTGTTGAAATATAATTGCTGTCTAAAGATTGTTCTAATAAGTGATTGTAATCACTTAAAGTGGTTAGTTTAACATCTGCTTTCTTAAAGTTTTCTTCAGCAATATTAAAACCATAATTAAAAATGGCTACCATTCCCTTAACATTTGCACCAGCTTCTTTCAAAGCTTTAACAGCATTTAAACTGCTCTTTCCAGTACTAATTAAGTCTTCAACAACAACAACATTTTTGTTTTTTTCTAAAAGTCCTTCAACCTGATTTTTTCTTCCGTGACTTTTAGGCTCTGGTCTAACGTATACAAAAGGTACATTTAAGTGCTGTGCAACCAAAACTCCAATCGCAATTGCACCAGTAGCAACACCAGCAATTACATCGGGTTTTCCATATTCTTTTTCAATAATATTGGCTAAATTTTCTCTTAAGTAGTTTCTAATCTTTGGAAAAGAAAGTGTTGTTCTATTATCGCAATATATTGGCGATTTCCAACCAGATGCCCAAGAAAATGGATCGTTTGGTTGTAGCTTTATTGCTTTTATTTGTAATAAAAGCTCAGCAGTTTTTTTTGCAGTATCTTTGTTGATAATCATAATGCAAATGTATAAAGTTTTTGTGAATGACTGTCCAATTATTTTGACAGAAAATAATAATATTTTAACAAACTATAAGAAGATAATCTTTAATTCTTCTGAAATTAAATCAGTTATATCCGATTTATTTGAGAATAATTTAGAAGGAATTTGTTTTGTTTGTTTTGATTTAGAACTTGCTTGGAAACAATTTAAAGCTAGTTTTAAAATTGAAAAAGCAGCAGGAGGAAAGGTATTTAACTTAAAAAATGAAGTATTATTTATTTATAGATTTGACAAATGGGATTTGCCAAAAGGTAAATTAGAAAAAGGAGAATCTATAGAAGATTGTGCTATACGAGAAGTTGAAGAAGAATGTGGAATTAAAAATCTAACCATTAAAAAACCTTTAGAAGCTACCTATCACATTTTTAAAAGAAAAGGTGAGACTATTTTAAAAATTACCTATTGGTTTTTAATGAAAACAGATTTTTCAGATAATTTAATTCCCCAAATTGAAGAAGGAATTGAAGAAGCTGTTTTTAAAAATGAAGCTGAAATTAAAAAAACACTTCAAAATACGTATGAAAATATAAAGTTGTTGTTTTAGAGTTTAAAAGTTAAAAAAATAGTGTGAATTTATACCTTTACAACTAAAATAAGAGTTTGAAAAGTTGTGAAAACGTTACCTTGGTAATATTGTACTTATCAATATTTGTTTTAGGTTTATAAATGCAGATTGCTTCATTTTAACACATTATGTTCCTAATTACGATTCAACAATTGCAGAGCATTAACACACAAATTATATTTCATTACCTTTGCCGCTTTTTTAAAATTACATACTATGACAGAATTTATTACAAAAAGAGTATCAAACGTACGAAACGATGTTTTATCAGGAATAACTGTGGCTTTAGCTTTAGTACCTGAGGCAGTAGCTTTTGCGTTTGTTGCAGGTGTTGATCCGTTGGTGGGTTTGTATGCTGCTTTTATGGTAGGATTAATCACTTCTATTTTTGGAGGAAGACCAGGTATGATTTCTGGAGCAACTGGAGCATTAGCAGTTGTAATGGTAAGTTTGGTTTCTGAGGGAAATGCATTGGGAAATCCAGGTGAAAATTTAGGACTCTATTATTTATTTGCAACCGTAATTTTAATGGGAATAATTCAAGTTTTAGCTGGTGTTTTAAAGCTTGGAAAATTTGTGCGTTTAATTCCGCATCCTGTTATGATGGGGTTTGTAAACGGATTAGCTATTGTAATTTTCCTATCTCAATTAGGAATGTTTAAAAGAACAGTTGGTGGAGAAAAAGTTTGGTTACAAGGCAATCAGCTATTTTTAATGATTGGTTTGGTAGCTTTAACAATGCTTATAATGTGGGGTTTGCCAAAAATTAAAAAAGCCAAAAAGTTACCAGAGGCTTTAATCGCTATTTTGGTAGTAACTGGAATCGCTATTTTTACAAAATTTGATGTTGCAACTGTTGGCTCTTTTATTCGTGAGGGTGGAGGTTCTGGACTAAAAGGAGGTTTTCCAACCTTAAAATTAGAAACATTTGCTAAGATTCCATTTACTTGGGATTCTATTGTATTTATATTTCCATACGCATTAATATTAGCAGCAATTGGATTAATAGAGTCGTTAATGACCTTAAATTTAATTGATGATTTAACAGAAACTCGTGGAAATGGAAATAGAGAATGTGTTGCACAAGGAGGTGCAAATATTGTAACAGGCTTGTTTGGAGGAATGGGTGGTTGCGCTATGATTGGTCAATCAATTATAAACATAAAAGGTGGAGGTAGAGGTAGATTGTCTGGAATTGTAGCCGCTGTTATGTTATTGTTATTTATACTATTTGGCTCTTCCTATATTGAGCAAGTTCCAATTGCAGCCCTTGTTGGTGTTATGTTTATGGTGGTTATTGGTACTTTTGCGTGGAGTAGTTTTAGAATAATTAATAAAATACCACGAGCCGATTTATTTGTGCTAATTTTAGTTTCTTCATTAACTGTTATTTTCGATTTAGCTATTGCAGTAATTGCGGGTGTTATTTTTAGTGCATTGGTTTTTTCTTGGGAAAATGCAACTAGAATTAGGGCTAGAAAAAGAATGAAAGAAGATGGAACAAAAGTTTATGAAATTTGGGGTCCTTTATTTTTTGGTTCTATCGCAACATTTATGGAAAAATTTGAGGTAAAAAACGATCCAGATTCGGTAGAAATTGATTTTGTTGAATCTAGAGTTACAGATCATTCGGCTGTAGAAGCTATTTTTAATTTGGTTGAAAAATATGAAAATGCTGGTAAAACAATACATTTAAAACATTTAAGTGAAGAATGTAAGGTCTTATTGTATAAATCTAATCCTAAATTTCAAGATGTTATTATAGAAGCAATAGATGATCCACGTTATCATTTAGCGGCAAATCCAGAGGATTTTACCAAAGGTTTGTTTGAAAAATAAAACTGTCATACCTGCGTAGGCAGGTATCTATAAAATTGTAGAATTTTCTAAAAAATAAACCCAATCTTTTTTGGTGTTTAAATTTAAAATAATAACCCTGTCAAAAACTTTAATTGTTGAAATTTTGGCAGGGTTAACTTTTTTAAGCTGAACATCTAGGCGTGTATTTTTATCCAGAACATCTAAACTTATAAGGTTTATCCAAAAAGTTTTCTTCATTTTTATTGGATGTCCATTTTTACCTTTATAATTAGGTTTTACAATTTCATTATTTGTTGAAATAATTTGAGTTAATTCTTTTGCATTTAGAATTGGAATGTCAATATGATTTAATACTACTTCTGAAGCTTTAGGAATTTCTTTTAAAACTGTCTGGAGTGTTGAAAAAGAACCGTGTTCTGGGTTTTTATTAATAACTATTTTAACTTTTAATCCTTTATACTTAACAAAATTATTTTCTGCATCTTGCAACCAAGGTATGGCATTAAAATAATGTTGAAAATTATAACCTAAACCAATAAAAACTTCATTTATAGAGGATTTTGAAATTCTATGCAGTTGTTCTAAAATCCAATACGTTTGTTGGTATTTTAACAAGCCTTTTGCAACACCCATTCGTTCCGATTTTCCACCAGCTAATAAAACAAAAACGGTGTTATTTTCCATAGTGAACTTGCAATAATTCAGCAGCAACACTAATGGCAATTTCTTTGGGCGAGTTTCCTCCTAAGTCTAAACCAACAGGACAATGTACTTGTGAAATTCCTGCTTCAAAATTCAATTCATTTCTAAGCATATTATTGAATTTGTTCTTTTTGGTTTTACTACCTATTAACCCAATGTATTTAGTTTTAGAATGTAATGCTAAGGCAGTTATTTCAAAATCTAATTTATGATCGTGCGTCATAATAACTACATAGCAATTTTCCCCCCAATTAATGGTTTGTTTATACAAATCAAAATCTATATTAGAAAAAGTAATATTTTTATCAATTGTCAAGTTTTCTTTCCAATTTTCACGTATATCAAACAAGTTAATATTAAAAGGAGTATCTTTTAAAATATTGCATAATTCTACGCCAATATGCCCAGCGCCAAACACATATAATTCGGGGGTTTTATTCATAGGTTCAATTATTAATTCTACTTTACCGCCACAACATTGTTCAAATTCAGGTCCTAGAGTGTAAGAAAATTCTTTTATTTTGTTTTCTTTTATTGCAATTATGGCTTCGTCAATAACTTTAAATTCTAATTTTCCACCACCAATAGTTCCAAAAATTTCTTTTTGTTTGGTAACTATCATTTTTGAAGCAATTTTGCAAGGAGCTGAACCCAAAACTTTAGTAACTGTAACCAATGCAATAGGTTGTTTTTTACTTTTAAATTCTGAAAGTAATTCAATCCAATTATTCATTTATAAAGTTTTAACTGTTTGGGTTTTTAAAGGATTAAATTTAATCAATTTATTTTATGAATTCGCTAATTTACTATTTCAATTATGTTATTGTTTCTAACTAATAACTAACATATTTTAAATCAAATCGTAATCACTTAACGGTAAATTGTAATAGCGCTTACCTGTAATTTTAAAAATAGCATTTACAATTGCAGGAGCAATAACAGGAACGCCTGGTTCACCAACTCCTGTTGGTTTTTCAGCACTTTCAACAATTTCAACATGAACTTTTGGAATTTCGTTCATTCGAATCATTTTGTAATCGTTATAATTATTTTGTTCAATAGCTCCATCTTTTGCAGTAATTTTTCCGTAATACGCTAACTGCATTCCAAAAATAGCAGCACCTTCCATTTGGGCAGTTACAGTATCTTTATTAACCACAGTTCCACAGTCAATTACAGTATAAACGTTATGAACTTTTACCTTGTTATTTTTCATAGAAACTTCAACTACTGATGCAACATAAGAATAAAAACTATAATGAACAGCCAAGCCATAAGCATGACCTTCTGGTAACTGTTTTCCCCAATCAGCATTTTTTGCAGCAATTTTTAATACATTTTTAAGTCGTGCTGTATCATATTTTATAGGATCGTTTGTGTCTTCAATTCGATCATTTCCAATTAAATTTAGACGAAACTCTAAAGGATCTTTATTTGCTGCGTATGCCAATTCATCTGCAAAAACATTGATTGAAAATCCGTGTGGGATATTAATTACAGAACGCAACCAGCCAATTCTAACATGGGCTGGTGCTTGTCCAACTTCAACTTTTAAATTTTCAATATCAAAAGGAACATTGGCAGCACTTGAAATCTCAAAACCAGCAGCAAAATCTACTCCAGGTTGAAATGTTGAAACTATTGAAGGCAGTGCAAAACGATGCAACCAACCTGTTACTTTTCCATTTTTATCTAATGATGCTTTCAAATATTGTGCACTTACAGTATGAAAGTAACCGTGTTTAATATCATCTTCGCGTGTCCAAACAACTTGAACGGGAGCATTTATTGCTTTGGAAACCATTACAGCTTCAACCACATAATCTGGTTTTGATTTTCTTCCAAAACCACCTCCCAAAAAAGTAACATTAATAGTTACATTGTCTTCAGTGGTTGCTAAATAATCCATTACTTCTTTTCTAGCAGATTGTGGATCTTGTGTTGGCGCCCAAACTTCGCAAGTAGCACCTTGCACCCAAGCAACAGCATTTGGAACTTCCATAGGAGCGTGTGCTAAATGTGGCAATTGAAAAGTGCTTTCTATGGTTTTTGTAGCATTTTTAAAAGCTTTGTTTATGTTACCTATGTCTTTTCCAGCTTTCCCTGGTTTGTGCACATTTTTAGTAATTTGATTCATATATTTTTCAGAATCGTACACTTTATTGTCTCCAAAATCCCAATCTATTTTTAAGGCTTCTTTACCTTTAAAAGCAGCCCAAGTATTAGTTGCAATAACTGCAACACCACCAAGAGCGCCAAAAGGTTTCTCAATTCTTGGAATTTCAATAACATCTAGTACTCCAGCAACTTTTAAAGCTCTTGTTTTGTCGAATGATTTTACAGTTCCAAACGTAACAGGACAGCGAGCAATAGCTACAAATTTTATATTTGGTAAACGTTTGTCTAAACCAAAAATGGCACTACCGTTTGAGTATTCCTTAACATCTACACCTTTTAAATGTTTTCCAATGTATTTAAAATCTTTAGAATTTTTATAGGTTAATTTTTCGTCGGAAGGAACTTCCAATGTTTTAGCTATTTCAACCAAATCTCCAAAACCAACTTTTTTACCACTTGTATGAATTATAAAATGATTCTCAGCTGAACATTCAGATGTTGGAACTTCCCATTTTTGAGCAGCCGCAGCAATTAACATAGCTTTTGCAATGGCGCCCATTTTTCGCATGGGTTCATATAAATAGCGAATACTTCTGGATCCATCAGTATTTTGATCTCCATATTTTTTATCTCCAACTGCCTGTTGAATTGTTATTTTTGACCAATCAGCTTCCATTTCATCTGCAATTACTGAAGGTAATGAAGTACGAACTCCGTTCCCCATTTCTGAACGTGATGCAATTAAAATTACACTTCCATCAGAATTTAGTTGCACAAATAAGTTTGGGTTAAAATTGATTAAATTTTCTGGTGCCTTTTCTTTATCTGAAAATACAGAAGTATTACATGCTAAAATTAATCCGCCAGATGCCAAACCAATGCTTTTAACAAAACTTCTACGACTTATATTTTTTATAGATTTCATGTGGTATTTTATTTTTTGTAACGGTCACATGCTATTCGCTAATTTGTCATTTTATATTCTGGCAAACTTTAAGCACGCTCGTTTCATAATTAGCTTTGTTTTTTTAGTTCAACAGTTCTATGAATTGCTTTTCTTATACGTTGGTAGGTTCCGCATCTGCAAATATTTCCAATCATTGCTTCATCAATATCTTCATCGGTCGGATTTTCATTTTTATCAAGTAAAGCTGTTGCAGCTATTAATTGTCCGGGTTGACAGAAGCCACATTGTGGTACATTTAATGCCTCCCAAGAGTTTTGTAATAACTGTAAATTTTTAGATGTACCCTCAATAGTTGTAATATTTTTACCTTCCGCAGCAGAAACAGGAATCATACAAGATTGAACAGGAGAATTGTCTAACAAAACTTTACAAGAGCCACAAACCCCAATTCCGCAACCGTATTTTGTACCTGTAAGTCCAACTATATCTCTAATTGCCCAAAGTAAAGGCATTTTAGGAGCAACATCAATACTATGTTTTTCTCCATTAATTTGAAGTGAAATCATTTATTTAAAATTAGTAGTTAGTTTAAGTTAACAATATACGAATATTTTTGAAAATTTTAAAAGTAACGTGTTGTTTAACTGTGTTTTAACGAGATTTAAGCACTTAGGTAAGCTTAAAGTTGCTCTTAAATTTCAATTTGTTTAACTTCTCCAGTTGTCATTTGTTGAAGTTTAATAGTACCAATTCGGGTTCTTATTAAACGCAACGTTGGAAAACCAACAGCAGCAGTCATTTTTCTAACTTGTCTAAATTTCCCTTCGGTAATAGTAATTGAAATCCAGCTGGTTGGTCCGTGCCTATTATCCCTAATTTTTTTATTTCGTTTTGGAAAAATTGGAGTTTCTTTTAGTTTATAAACTTCACAAGGTTTAGTATTGTATTTAGTGCCTTCAAAACCAATTTCTACACCTTCTTTTAACTGATTAATAGCTTCATTAGTTATTGCACCATCAACTTGCGCATAGTATTCTTTTTCAATGTTACTACTATTAATAAAATCACTTGTTTTACCACAGGTTGTAATTAAAAGTAATCCCTCAGATTGTTCGTCTAATCTTCCAATTGCCATTGAATTTTTAGGGAAATTATATAAATCTCCTAATAGTTTCTTTTTATGTTTGCTTACGTCGTTGTTAGTGAATTGACTCAAATAACCATCTGGTTTGTAAATGGCAAAATGTAAATTTTTAATATTTTTCATTTAAGATTTGATATACTAATTCTTTGGTAAGTGTTTGTTCAGCAGCTTTTTCTCTAATAGCATCAAAACTATAAATAAAGTCACAACCATTTTTGTAGTTGCTGCAACCATAAGCAGATTTTCCTTTTAAAATAGTACCTATATTACATTTTGGGCAACTTATTTTTTCAGGAACTTTATTAGAGTCGCTGAGCGGAGTTGAAGTGTGCTTCTCTTCCAATTTTAAATTGAAATTTTCATCAAAACGAACCAAACCTTCAACTTTACCAGTTGCAACTTTAAATCCTTTTAAATTTACAGTACATCCTTTTTTTAGTAATCTAATATATTGATTTTCAGAAATTTTCTTTTCTAAAAAACTAAAAGGAAGTTTTAAATTACAGCCATTTTTATAGTTACTACAGCCATAAGCAGATGTTCCTTTTAAAATAGTTCCGTTGTTACATTTTGGGCATTTTTGGGTTGTGATTCCCTGTTTGCTTTTTGTTTGATTAACTTTTGGATTAGCACTATTATTTTTTGAAGTTGTTATAGCGGAAATGTTAGCTCTTACTTTTTCAGATCTAACTTCATACACTAAATCGTCCACCATTTTTTTCATATTTTTTATAAAACTTCCAGCATTAAACGTTCCTTGTTCAATTTCTTTCAGTCTTTTTTCCCATCTTCCAGTTAGTTCAGCAGATTTCAATAACTCATTTTGAATGGTGTCAATCAATTGAATTCCTGTTGTTGTTGGTAATAATTGTTTTTTATTACGAACAATATATTTACGTTTAAAAAGTGTTTCAATAATATTTGCACGTGTAGATGGACGACCAATTCCGTTTTCTTTCATTAATTCTCTTAAATCATCATCATCTACTTGTTTTCCAGCGGTTTCCATTGAGCGTAAAAGTGTAGCTTCAGAAAAATGTTTTGGTGGACTCGTTTCTTTTTCTAAAAAAGAAGGGGTATGTGGTCCTTTTTCTCCTTTAATAAATGTAGGTAAAATACCAGTTTCCTTTTTAGTTGAATCTGCAGATTCAAAAACAACTCTCCATCCTTTTATTAAAATTTCCTTTCCAGTAGTTTTAAAAGAAACAGTATCGGCTTTTCCAACTACCGTTGTATTGGAAACACTACATTCATCGTAAAAAACAGCAATAAAACGTTTTGTAATAATATCGTACACCTGTTTTTGATTGTATTGTAAGTTTATTTGAACTCCTGTAGGAATTATTGCGTGGTGATCGGTTACTTTCTTATCATCAAAAACTTTAGGCGATTTTTTTATTTTTTTATCTAATAATGGCGTAGTTAAATTTTGATAATGCGTTAAGTTTTTTAAAATTCCAGGAATTTTAGGATACATGTCATTTGGTAAAAAAGTAGTATCAACTCTTGGATATGTAACTGCTTTTTGTTCATACAATTTCTGAACAATTTTTAAAGTATCATCTGCAGAAAAGCCAAATTTATTATTACAATATACTTGTAACCCTGTTAAATCAAATAATTTTGGAGCGTATTCTTTACCTTTCTTTTTATTAATTGAAACAATTTCAAAATCGCTTTCTTTTACTTTATTGGCTAAAACTTCACCATCTTCTTTCTTTAAAAATCGCCCTTCTTCACAATTAAATTGTGTATCTCTGTAAAGTGTTTGTAATTCCCAATATGGTTGTGGAATAAAATTTTCAATCTCCTTAAATCTATTTACAAGCATTGCTAATGTTGGTGTTTGAACGCGCCCAACGGATAACATTTGTTTGTAACCACCGTGTTTTACAGTATATAATCTGGTTGCATTCATTCCTAAAAGCCAATCTCCAATTGCTCTGGAAAAACCTGCATAATATAAATTATCGTAATTCTCTGAAGGCTTTAAGTTTTTGAAACCTTCTTTTATTGCTTCGGTAGTTAAAGAGGAAATCCATAAACGTTGAACTTCACCTTTATATTTGGCCTGATTTATAACCCAACGTTGAATTAATTCTCCTTCTTGTCCAGCATCACCACAATTTATTATTACTTCAGCTTTGTCAAATAAATTTTTTACAATATTAAATTGCTTTTGTATTCCATCATTTTTAACAACCTTGGTTTTAAATTTTTCAGGAAGCATTGGTAAGTTATTTAAATCCCAGCTTTTCCAATGCGGTTTGTAATCGTTGGGTTCAAAAAGCGTACATAAATGTCCAAAAGTATAAGTAACTGCATAACCGTTTCCTTCAAAATACCCATCACGTTTTGTGGTTGCGCCTAAAACGTTGGCAATTTCACGAGCAACACTTGGTTTTTCGGCAATACAAACTTTCATCTAATTGTTGTTTTTTGAAGTTGCAAAGTACTAAATTTTAATAGAAATAGTAACCAACATTATTAAAATACGGTATAAATTTAGAAGTGTAAAAGCTAAATTTTGAGTAATTAAAATTTAGTTTGCTATTTAAAAGTAAACTAAGTTGCTATTAAAATTAAAAATAATATATTTATTGCCTTTAGAACTTTAGTATAAATACTATAAAATTAATGAAATTATTTACAATTAAAGAAATTAACAACCTTTTAAAAGGTGAATTAATTGGTACTACTACTCATAAAATTACAGGTCCAGAACACTTAGCAAAAGCAACTGAAAATCAAATTAGTTTTATTGGAAGTAAAAAGTATGTCCATTTATGGGAAACTTCAAAAGCTTGTGCAGTAATAGTAAGTGCCAATTTGGTGGTTGAAGCTTATGAAAATAGAGCAATCATAAAAGTTAAAGATGCTGATTTAGCAATGGCAAAATTGTTAGAAATTTTCACACCCAACCTTCCGCAATTTGATGTTGATTTACACCCAACTGCTGTAATACACGAAACTGCAAAAATTGGGAAAAACTGTAAAATTGGGGCAAATTGTTATGTAGGAAAAGATGTTGAAATAGGAGATGATGTACAGTTATATCCAAATGTTACAATTTTTGATGATGTTTTACTTGGAGATAGGACGGTAATTTGGTCTGGAACTGTTATTCGTGAGCGTACCGAAATTGGAAATGATTGTATTTTTCATTCTAACGTAAGTATTGGTGCAGATGGTTTTGGATATAGACCAAATGATGATGGTAGTGGTTTGGTAAAAACACCTCATATAGGTAATGTTATAATTGGAAATAATGTTGAGATTGGTGCAAATTCATCCGTTGATCGCGCTAAATTTAGTGCTACAATTATTGGAGATGGCTGTAAAATTGATAATTTGGTGCAAATTGCTCATAATTGTGTTTTAGGTCGCTCTTGTATAATGGCAGGTAGCAGTGGTTTAGCGGGCTCTGTTACCTTAGGAGATGGCGTTATTATTGGAGGAGCTTCTTCAATAAAAGACCACGTAACTATTGGTTCGGGAGCTGTTGTTGGTGGGGGTTCTGGAGTTATGAACGATATTCCTGCTGGTAAAAAAGTAGTTGGATATCCGGCAACAGATGCTAGAGATATGTTTAGGCAATGGGTTGCGTTAAAGAAACTAGCAAAATGATAGTATAATACTAAATAATCGATTTTTTATTTTAAAATTATGTGCGATAATAAATTATATTTGCGATACAATTATTAATTAAATTTTTATAATGTTAAAAGAATTAAGAGAAATTAAACCTGGTATTGGACTTGGATTTCTAAAATTTGGAATGTCTAGAGATCAAGTTAAAGAATTACTTGGAGAACCTACTTTTATTGATAAATATTCACATTCTGAAGCATCTAACGATGCTACTGAATCTTGGGAATATGACGAATTGTTTTTATCTATTAGTTTTGATGAAGCTGAAAATTGGAAACTAATGATGTTTTCTGTTAGCTCCGATTTTTATGAATTAGAAGAGGTTTCGTTAATAGGTTTAAATGAAAAAAAGTTAGTTGATCAGTTAGATGAGATTGATTTAGGTGAAGTTTATGTTGAAGATTGTTCAGAAGATGATAATGAAGACCACAAAGTAATTGAAATTGATTCAAAATCTATCAATTTTTGGTTAGCAAACGGTATTTTAGACGAAATACAATGGTCTCCGTTATTTATAGACGATGATACTATAAAATGGCCTAAATAGTAGATTTACTGATTCTTAATAAATTGAATTGATTTCTGGTTGAATATTTGGGCTTGCTCAATATTTACTACATGACCGCAATTTTCTATTATAAATAAGGTAGATTTTAAATGTGTTTCTACTACTTTTTTTATAGAAGGTAAAAACAAATGATCTTCTTCACCCATAATATAAAATGTAGGAATTTTAATATCCTTTGTTCTAAAGAAATGTAATAAAGGATTAATTTCTGAAGTTAATTTAAACCACCTAACAAATTCTTTTTGGTATAATTTTTTAGCTTCGTTTACAAAAATTAAACGCGATTTTTTATGATTTTTTCTCGGCATTATAATAAATGCAAACAACTTATATAATACCAAATATGGAACAACCGATTTAAAAAGTACTCCAACACGCATTAAAAATTGAGATTTTAGGTTGAGTTTCATAATTGCTCCTCCCATAATCATACTTTTTACACGATCAGGATGTTTTTCAGCTAAATTTCTAATTAAAATAGTACCTAAAGAAATTCCAGCAAAATGAGATGTTTTAATTTTTAAATGATCAATTACTTCAACAATATCGTGTGTAATAGCATCAAAGGTATATTTCTCTTTAAAAGCTTCTTGTAGAACTTTTTTACTGTTTCCATGACCTCTTAAATCTAAAATTAAAACATTAAACATAGCACTAAAACTTCTAATTTGTTTAAACCAAATAGAGGAGCTTCCTCCAGCTCCATGAACAAAAGTTACCCAATCTTTAGACGTTTTATGTTTGTATGTAGTGTAATTTAGCATGTATTATTTATAAATAGTAGGCTTGCAAAAATACTGAATCTATTTTATAAATAAGAATTTCTTTTTTCTTCAAAAAAAGCTAAAATTAGCGGTTCTTATTTTAAGATTTATTATTTTTAATAATTGAATTTTAATAACTAAAAATGAGTTGATTATGCAGTCGTTTCATTATGCTTTTAAAGTAAAAGATATACAATCTACTAAAGATTTTTACATCACTATTTTAGGTTGTGAGCAAGGTAGATTTACAAAAAATTGGATTGATTTTGATTTTTTTGGAAATCAACTCTCTGCGCATGTTAGTAATAATATTCCAACACCTGATTATTGTGGAACTGTTGATGGCGTTAAAGTTCCAATACCTCATTTTGGTTGTATTTTAACTATAAATCAGTTTGAAGATGTGAAAACTAAACTAGAAAAAGCTGCATGTAAGTTTATTGTAAAACCGCAAACTAGGTATAAAGATTTAAAAGGAGAACAGCTAACTATGTTTGTTGAAGATTTTAGTGGAAATCCGATAGAATTTAAAGCCTTTAAAAATCCAGACGAAATTTTTGAATAATTTTATTTACCACCAAACAACAAAAAACTTTTTAGTTTCTCCGTTTGGGTATTTCAACCAGCAAAGTGGTGCTGACTTCTGATTAAAAAAGACTTCAATTTTTTGAGAAAACTTTTCAAAAGATTGCCAGTTAGTTTGTGTCTGAATCTCTTGTAACCAATTTATTTTTGATGGAATGTAAAACTTACAAGTTTTTAATTCTTGTAATTCATTAAAATGAATATAAAAACCATTCACACAGTTCTTATTAAGTGCTTTAAACTGGATGTTAGTTGTTTTATATGGAATAAATAATTGCGCTTTAAAAAGTACTTGCTGCTCAATGTTTTCAGATTTTAAGTTCAATTTAGATAACAAATTTTTTGTAAGTGGATTGTAGAGTAGTGGTAATTGTTTGTTTTTTAATTTGTTTAGTTTAGCGACTAAACTATCTCTTCTATTAGGACCAATCCAATAATCTAATTCGTTTTTTCCTACTGAAGCATCATACAAGTAAAACTTGTAAATAACTTCTAAATGAACTGGATTTTTATAAGTTTCTATTAAAAAATCTAATTCACCAACAGTAATTTTTCCATTCTGTATTTGCGTATTTTCTACTAAAATTTTAGCAGTAGCATCTTGTTTTAATTGATGACTTAAAAAACTCTCAACGCGTTTTCCTAAACGTTGATTTTTTTGTAGAATACCTTCAAATATTGGGGTTTTTATTTTTGGAAGTTCAAATTGTTGCAATTCAAAAACTTCATTGTTTTCCCAAAGTTGTGGAGTATTTAAAAAACCTTCGTATTGTAATTGTATATCTTTTGTTTTTAAATCCATTTAAAACACTTTGTAAATTGGTAGTTTTAAATGTGCATTTTCGTAATAAGGAGATTTTTTATAGACAAAATCAAGTTGTGCTCTTGGGTTTTTAGCAAAATCTATGTCGGTATTAATTTTCTCTTCAAGTTGTTTTTTTATTGATGGATTTTCAATTAAAAATTGTTCTGCTATATCTTCAAAAACGTATGCAGAATATCCTTCTTTTTGTTGTAAAACACTATCAAAATAATTCCAGTTAAAAAATGAATCTGTTGCCGAGGCTTCTAAAGTTTCCATAATATATCTAGCACCATGTTGATTTACAGGGATATATATGTCACCTTTATTAAAGGTAATTTCTTTTGTTGAAGTTGAAACCGTAGTATTATAATGCAAATAATGACCTTCGTAAGCAGAAGTTCTTGTTTTATAGTCTTTTATATATTGTTCCTCAACAGTAATTATTGTGTCATTTTTAAAGACAGAATATTGAATCTGATTGTCCTTTAATCTATCAATAATTTTCCACCAACCTTGATTTAAAATATAGGCTTTTGGAATAGTAATTTCATTAGTAATCTTAAATTGATTGTAGTAGTCAACACTTTTAGTAAACGGTTTTGTTTTATCATAAAACAAGCGTTTTCCGTTTGTTACTTTACTATTAATATAAGTGCCTTTGTAGCCTTTAAATTGAAGTTTAGTAAAAGTATCTCTTGCTACTTCAAAAGTAATTGGATAGGTTTTTTGTTCTAAAATTTTTGCAACTGCATTTTTACGTAATTCTTTAATTTCTACACCATTTTTTAACGTAAAACTTATGGCACTTTCTAGTAAACTGTAAGTTTGTTCAACACGTTGTTTATAAGGTTTTAACATATGTGTTTCTACCATCATACCTAAAGAATTAAAAAGCGTTGAATACCCTGTAGAATATCTTGGGGAATCAAAATACTGACTAAAACCAGTTTCAGGAGTTGTGCCCCAAACATTAACGTAAGGAGTAATTATAATGTCTTTTTTAAGTAAATCTGCTTCAATAGAAGGTCTCATTTTGGTTTCTATAAAGTTACCTAAATCGTTTCCTAATTTATTATGTTGCGTAAATAAATGCGTAATTGTATACTGATAATCTGCTCCGTTACTTACGTGATTGTCAATAAAAACATCTGGATTTACTAAATGAAAAATTTCAGAAAAAGCACGAGCATTTTTAGTGTCTGCTTTTATAAAATCTCTATTTAAATCGTAATTTCTAGCATTTCCTCTAAAACCATATTCTTTTGGTCCATTCTGATTTGCTCTGGAATAACTACTTCTATTTAAAGCTCCACCAACATTATAAACAGGAATAAAAGCCAAAATAATATTTTCTAATTCCTTTATTTTATTTTTATTCTGAACAATATCTCGAAGCAATAACATTGAAGCATCTACACCATCAGGTTCGCCTGGATGAATGGCATTATTTATTAAAATTACATTTTTAGAACTTTCTTTAATTTTATTAAAATCTAAAGTAGTGTCGCTATTAAAAACAACCAAATGGAGTGGATATCCACTATCTGTTGCGCCAATTTCTTGTATTGATATTTCTGGAAATTCAGCGGCTAATTGTTTAAAATAAACAATAGTTTCGGCGTAAGTTGTGGTTTCTAAACCTTCAGATTTCTCAAATTTAGTAGTGAAATTAACCGTACTTTTTTTGGTAGTTTTATTGCAAGAAATAGTAATAACTAATAGTAAGAAAAGTATCCTCTTCATAAAAAATCTACTTTTTGTAAACACTTTTAGGAACAAAACCTGTAATATCGCCACCATGTCTGTAAACATCTCTAACAATACTTGAGCTAATAAATGCAGTATCTGCAGAGGTTAATAAAAATACAGTTTCTATATTAGAAAGTTTTCTATTGGTTTGTGCAATTGCTTTTTCAAACTCAAAATCTGCTGGGTTTCTAAGACCTCTTAAAATAAAATCGACGTTTATTTTCTGACAAAAATCTGTTGTTAAACCAGAATAGGTTGCTACCGTTATTTTAACTTCATTTTTGTAGTAATCCTTTATAAATTGAATACGTTCTTCTAAAGAAAACATATATTGCTTATCAGCGTTTACACCAATTGCAATCACAATTTCATCAAATAGAGGTAAAGCTCTGTTAACAATATCTACATGACCTAATGTAATTGGATCAAACGATCCTGGAAAAATTGCTTTTCGCATAATTAGTTTTTTAAAGCCATTTCAATGGCGTTATCAAAAAGTTGTTGTAAGCTTATATTAGCTTCAGCTGCTTGCTGTGGAATTATACTTGCAGCTGTTAAACCCGGTACGGTATTCATTTCTAAAAAATAGGGTTCATTATTTACAATAATAAATTCGGAACGGGAAAATCCGCTCATATTTAGTGAATTATACACTTTTATAGCCGTTTTTTCTAATTTTTTATGAATTTCGTCTGAAATACGTGCTGGTGTAATTTCTTCAGATTTTCCTAAATATTTTGCTTCATAATCAAAAAAGTCGTTATCTGTTACAATTTCTGTCATTGGTAACACTTTAATTTCATCCTTGTAATTTATAACACCAATAGTAATTTCAGAACCATCTAAAAATGCTTCAATTAAAATTTGAGAATCTTCAATAAAAGCTTTTTCAATAGCAGGAATCATTTCTTCCTTAGTTTTAACTTTTGAAATTCCAAAGCTTGAACCTGCATTATTAGGTTTTACAAAACACGGCAAACCTACTTTTTTTATAATTGTATCAACATTAAAGGTATCACCTTCATCTAAATAGAAAGAAGTTGCTGTTTTTATATCATATTGTTTTACAACACTTAAACAATCTCGTTTGTTAAAAGTTAATGCCATTTGATAAAAAGGAGCAGAAGTGTGTTTTAAACCAAGTAGCTCAAAATATGCCAAAATGGTTCCGTTTTCACCTGGATTTCCGTGAATTGCATTAAAAACACAATCAAAAGTTATTTTTTTATTATTAATTTCTGCTGAGAAATCGTGTTTGTTTATTAGGTATTCGTTGTTATTATCATCAACTAAAACCCATTTGTTTTTTAAAATATGAATTTTGTAAGGAGTGTATTTTTCTCTGGAAAGATGTTTGTAAACAACGGCTCCACTTTCTAGAGAAATTTCAACTTCAGAGGAGTAACCACCCATAATAATGGCAATATTTTTCTTCATTTTTAGTTATATTGAATAAGTACAAACTTACTGATAAAAAGTTAAAAGTTTGAAGTTTAGAGTTTGAAGTTTTACTTAAAAAAGTTTGCTTCAAAAGTTATGCAGCTTAAAAGATTAACAGATATATTGTACATTTGCCCAAAATAAAGAAAAGAAAATGAGTCTAATTCAATTTATAAAGTCTAAAACGTTTTTAAAACAAGTAGTTTATGCAATTGTTGGTTTGGTAGTGTTTATTTTTGTGGTTATGAAATGGTTGAATATTTCAACAAATCATAATCAGAAAATTGAAGTCCCAAATCTAGAAAAAATGAGTTTAAGTGAAGTAGAAAAAACATTGAACGAGTTAGATTTAAGACTTTTTGTAATAGATTCTGCGAGTTACAATCCAGAGTATCCAAAAAAATCGGTGATAGATCAAGATCCAGAGCCAGGTGATTTTGTAAAAGAAAATAGAAAAATATACTTAACTTTAAATCCTTCTGGTTATAGAAATATTGAAGTTCCTAACGTTTTTGGAAAAACAAGAAGACAAGTAACTTCGCAACTTAGCTCTATTGGATTTAAAATAAGTGCTACTCCAATTTATGTTTCAGATATAGCAAAAGATGTTGTAAGAGGATTGAAATTTAACGGTAAAGATTTAAAAGCAGGTGATAAAATTCCGAAAAACTCTGTTATTACCTTAAAGTTAGGAGATGGAGAAGGAACAGGAAGATATTCAGAAAGTAAGTAATGAGTTTAGAAGAAATTAACACAGAAAACGAAGAATTTTACGAGCATTTTAAATATGTGGCACATGTAGGGCAAGAACCTTTACGTGTAGATAAATTTTTAATGAATTTTGTTGAAAATACAACCCGAAATAAAATTCAACAAGCTGCAAAAGCAGGAAATGTTTTGGTAAACGATGTTGCTGTAAAATCTAATTATAAAGTCAAACCAAACGATATTGTGCGTGTTGTATTGTCGCATCCGCCTCATGAAAACTTGTTGGTAGCAGAAGATATTCCGTTAGATATTTTATTTGAAGATGACCAAGTAATGGTTGTAAATAAACCAGCAGGAATGGTGGTACATCCAGGGCACGGAAATTATAGCGGAACGTTGGTAAATGCATTAATACATCATATAGAAAATTTACCAACCAATTCGAACGAACGCCCAGGATTAGTTCATAGAATTGATAAAGACACGAGTGGTTTGTTAGTAGTTGCAAAAACGGAATTTGCAATGGCACATTTATCTAAACAATTTTTTGATAGAACTACCGAACGTTTATATTATGCTTTAGTTTGGGGAAATGTTGAAGAAGATGAGGGCACTATTGAAGGGAATATAGGACGAAGTCTAAAAAACAGGCTACAAATGAGTGTTTTTCCTGAAGGTGATTTTGGAAAACATGCAGTAACACATTACAAAGTAATTGAGCGTTTTAGTTATGTTACTTTAGTGCAGTGTAAATTAGAAACCGGTAGAACACATCAAATTAGAGCTCATTTTAAACATATTGGGCATACACTTTTTAACGATGAACGTTATGGTGGCGATGCAGTATTAAAAGGTACTACATTTACTAAATACAAACAGTTTGTAGAAAATTGTTTTAAGGTACTACCACGCCAAGCTTTGCATGCCAAAACATTAGGTTTTGAACACCCAACTACTAAAGAATTTTTACGCTTCAATTCTGAAATCCCACAAGATATTGTAGATTGTTTAGAAAAATGGAGAACCTACACGGTGAACCAAAAAGAAGAGCGTTAAAATTTAGATTTATGGAAGCACTTACCTTAACCACACCAGCACTTTTGTTTTCGGCAATATCTTTAATTATGCTTGCTTATACCAATAGGTTTTTAGCTTATGCTGCTGTAATAAGAAATTTACACGCTGTTTATCAAGAAAAAAAAGACAACTCTTTAATTCATCAAATTAATAATCTGAAATTAAGAATTAATCTTACGCGCTGGATGCAAATTTTTGGAATATCAAGCCTTCTTTTATGTGTTTTAACAATGTTTCTTATTTATATACATCAACAAACAATTGCAGTTTGGATATTTGGAATTGCATTGATATTGTTAATAATATCTTTAATTCTTTTAATAAAAGAAATTCAAATTTCGGCTCAAGCACTTAATGTGCATATTAGTGATATAGAAAATCATTTAAAGAATAAATGAAAGAGTTTTTTAAGTTGTAGTTATAGATATTGTTGGCAACAGCCTTTTATTTTTCATATAACTCCGGTGTTACAGAAATTTCCGTTACAAAAACTCCATTTTTATCATAATATTTATAGTCCATCGTTATTTTGTTATCGCGATAAACTTTTAATTCAGGACTGTTTTTTATATTTTCAACAATGCTTGGTCGGAGATATTTATTTACTGTATCTAAATTTACCTCAGATTTTTTCAAATGAAAAAGAGTATAGTGATAAATAAAATTAGTTTTTCCTTTTGTAGAAGCGCTATCTAACCTTGAATATTCATCAATTTGCATCGGTGTTTGTTTATTCAATTCCAATGCTGCGTTTTTTAATTCAGATTCTAAATCTTTTTTAAAGAGTTGTTGGACACCGTAATATGATATTACAAAAGCAATGATTCCGACTATTATTCCTATTACTTTTCCCTTTTTCGATTTATCTTCTATATTCATTATGTATTCTTCTTTTCTTTAGCTTGTTTAACACATTTAAATAAAATCAGTTTTAATTGAGTTTATCTTTTGTTAAGTTAATTTCAAAAATTTTAAGTTAAGAAACAACCTAAATGACAGTGCTATTTATTACTTTTCAGACAAACTTAAAATAAAAAAAGCGCAAACCAGTTGATTTGCGCTTTTGTTGTAATTTATTAACCTTTTTATTAAAATTCTAAATCGGCAATTAAATCAAATTCATCATAAATTGCCTTGTCTTTTAATCCATCAAAGAAACTTGTAGAACCATATCTAACATCGAATTTAGATCTATCTATTTTTAAAGATGCATTTGCTTTGTTTCCATAAACTGAAAGATTAAAAACAACAGTTTCCGTTTTTCCTTTAATAGTGATATCTCCAGTTATTTGGTATGAGTTTTTACCAGTAGATTTTACTTTCGTAAAAATTAAATTCGCTGTTGGAAACTTTTCAACTCCAAAAAAATCATCCGATTTTAAATGTCCTTCAAGCTTTCCTTTGTATTCACCTTCTAAGTCTGTACAGATGATACTAGACATATCTATTATGAATTCTCCACCAGTTAATTTATCTTCATTAAAATTTAAATGTCCAGATTTAATGGAAATAAGACCTTCATGAGATCCAGTTACTTTATAACCTTTCCAAACTATTTTACTGTTTTCTACTTTAATTTCTTTTTTATTTTTATTTATAGTTGTAAAAGAAAATGATACAAAAGCTACTATAGCAACTGCTAAAATGTTTTTTATTGAATTTTTCATTATTTTATGTTTAAAATATTATGGTACAAATGTCCAAAATAGGTAAACAATAGAAAATGAAGTAGATTATGAAATGAAGTTAAACTAGATTAACTTTTATTGACCTTGAACTAATTGGCTCTTAATTTTACTTAGAAACTCTTTGGTAATGCCTAAATAAGAAGCAATCATGTATTGAGGAACTCGTTGTTCAATTTTTGGATATGTATTCTTGAAAATTTGGTAACGTTCTTTTGCTGTAAGACTAAAATTTCTGATAATTCTTTTTTGTGAAGCAACAAAAGCACGTTCTACAATTTTTCTAAAAAGGCGTTCCAGTTTTGGAATCTCTTTATATAATTCTTCAAGATTGTTATAGGTAAATTGAAAGAGCTGCGTATTTTCTAAACACTGTACATTAAGGTCGGCAGGTTTTTGTGTCATAAAACTGCCTAAGTCAGATGTCCACCAGTCTTCAATGGAAAACACTACAATATGTTCTTGACCTTCAGCGTCTACATAAAATGTTTTTGTACTTCCAGATATAATAAAATTAATGCTTTTACAGACATCTCCTTGTTGCACTATGTACTGATCTTTAAGGTAATTTCTATAAATTAATTTAGAAAAAAGCATCGTTTCTTCTTCAACAGTTAGGTTGATGTATTTATGTATGTAATCTATTAAAGGTTTTTTATTCATTAATGTTTTTGTCTATGTCTAACCGTAAAATCAAATTAAATTAATTGATTGATAAGCGAATTTCAACTTTTTTAAGTTAATAAGCAAAATTAACTTAGTTCTCTAAAATGTGTTTTTCTAAAACAAAACAAACAAACTCACCTTCAAAAACGAGTTCATCTTTTTGATTTTTTACATTTACAGAGACGCTTATTTTTTTTCCAGAAGTTTCCGTAATTGTTGCAATGGCGGTTACTTCATCGTTTAAAATAACAGGTTTTAGAAATTTTGTAGTTGCTTTTCCTAAAACTACAGTTGGTTTATTTACAGCAACCATAGCAGCATAATCTGCGAGTCCAAAAACAAAACTTCCATGAGAAAGATTGTAAGTGTCAACAATCATTTCTTCTAAAATAGTTAATTTAACAGTAGCACAATCGTTTCCAATTGATACTACAGAGCCTATTAATTTTTCTGAAGCTAGCAGATGTGTATTTTGTTTATGTGTATTCATGTTCTTTTTTATTTGTTGCTAAATTCAAAAGAAATAGGATAATAAACAAACTAAATAAGCACCTAATTTTACTATAAATTATTTTTATTAATGTATTATTAAAATCCATCTTTTACTATGGTAAGTGTTAAAAAAATGCAGTAATTTTATTTAATATTACAAATTGATACAAATGAAACGAACGTGCTAAAAAGTTTATCATAAAAAAATGATTTAATCAAATAGTATGTGACCTTTTAATAAATGAATAAACACATGAAATTAGTTATATCGCCAGCAAAATCTTTAGATTTTGAAACATCAGTTCCAACAACAGAATTTTCGCAAGGTATTTTTTTAAACGAAGCTGAAAAATTAAGTGCTGTTTTAAAAAAGAAATCTCCTAAGAAGCTATCTGAATTAATGCATATTTCACCAAAATTGGGTGAATTAAACTGGCAACGAAATCAAGATTGGCAACTACCATTTTCATTAGAAAATGCACGTCAGGCAATATATGCTTTTAATGGCGATGTATACACAGGTCTTGATGCTTATACGTTACCTCAAGAAAAATTGGCACAACTTCAAAATAAAGTCCGAATTTTATCCGGTCAATATGGTGTTTTAAAACCCTTAGATTTAATGCAACCGTATCGTTTAGAAATGGGGACTAAACTAAAAATTGGAAGCAAAGAAAATTTATATCAGTTTTGGGATAAAAAAGTAACTGAAGCCTTAAATGCGGAATTGGATACTGATGAGGTTTTTGTAAATTTAGCCAGTAATGAATACTTTAAAGTGATAGATACTAAGCTATTAAAAGTACCCGTAATAACCCCAGTTTTTAAAGATTATAAAGGTGAGAAATTAAAGATAATTAGCTTTTTTGCTAAAAAAGCTAGAGGACTTATGGTGCGTTATATTATTGATAATAATATAGAAACGGTAGAAGGTTTAAAACATTTCAATTCAGAGGGTTATATGTTCGATTCTAAGCTTTCAAATGAAAAAGAATTAATTTTTACACGATAATTTTATTTTTTTTAAAATTGTATTGTTTTTTTATATAAGTTTGTCCCGTTATTTTTTAGTGACAATGAAAAATATTTGTTTTTTCGGTCGTAACTTTTTTATTAAGAAGTTTTTAGGTTACTATGTGTTTTGGAAGCACAACGAAAAATTAAGGAAAACGACAACTTCTACCAACTTCATTTTTAAAATTTGCAGCCAATTTATGGGTGTAGATAATCAAAATTCATATTCAGTATTAAGAGTATAGTTTTTGCTATTTTTTTAATAAGCCATATATTGGGCTATAATTACATTTTAATACTTAAATACATTTAATGAATACTAAATATATTGATCTAATAAATCAAACATTCGATTTTCCTCAAGAGGAATTTAAAATAGATACTAAGAAAAATTTGCATTTTCATGACATAGATACCATGAAACTTGCTGAAGAATTTGGAACCCCTTTAAAGTTTACATATTTACCAAAAATTAGCGAAAACATTAATAAAGCTAAAGGTTGGTTTAAAACATCTATGCGAAAACATAAATATAAAGGGAGGTATCACTATTGTTATTGTACAAAAAGTTCTCATTTTAAACATGTTTTAGATGAAGCTTTAAGTAATAAAATTCATATAGAAACATCTTCTGCGGTTGATATTGATATTGTTGAGAATTTAAAAAGAGATGGTAAAATTACCGATAAAACCTATATTTTATGTAACGGGTTTAAAAGAGACGAATACGTTAAAAAAATACAAGGTTTAATTAATGGTGGACATAGAAATTGTTTTCCTATAATTGATAATTATGAAGAAATTGATTTGCTAACCAATGGAATTCGTAAAAAAATTAATATTGGAATTAGAATTGCCTCTGAAGAAGAACCTAAATTCGAATTTTATACTTCCCGTTTAGGAATTGGTTATAAAAATATTGTAGATTTTTACAGACGTGATATAAAAGAAAATAAAAAAGTGAACCTAAAAATGTTACACTTTTTTATAAATACAGGAATTAAAGACAACGCTTATTATTGGAATGAATTAAGCAAATGTTTAAAAGTGTATATAAATCTAAAAAGGATTTGTCCAACCTTAGATAGTTTAAATATTGGAGGAGGTTTTCCAATTAAAAATTCATTAGCATTTGATTATGATTATGAATATATGATTGATGAAATTATTTCTCAAATTAAAATAGCTTGTGATGATGCTGAAGTAGAAACACCGCATATTTTTACAGAATTTGGAAGTTATACTGTTGGAGAAAGTGGAGGGGCATTATATAAAGTGCTATATCAAAAAAAGCAAAACGATAGAGAAAACTGGAATATGATAAATTCTTCATTTATAACAACTTTACCAGATAGCTGGGCCATAAATAAACGTTTTGTAATGTTGCCATTAAATAGATGGAACGATTCTTACGAGCGCGTTTTATTAGGTGGTTTAACCTGCGATAGTGATGATTATTACAATTCTGAACAACATATAAATGCTATCTATATGCCAGTTTATAAAGAAGAAAAACCATTATTTATTGGATTCTTTAATACAGGAGCCTATCAAGAATCGATAGGAGGTTATGGAGGGCTACAACACTGTTTAATTCCACAACCAAAACATATTATTATATCAAAAAACAACGAAGGAAAATTAGAATATAAAATTTTTAAAGAACAACAAAAACCAAGCGATTTTTTAAAAATATTAGGTTATGAATAAAAAAACTTACGCAGGAATTCCTGAGCAAAACAGTAAAATTGAAACTTCAAAAGTAGTTTTAATTCCAGTTCCTTATGATGGAACAAGTACTTGGCAAAAAGGTGCAGACAAAGGGCCAGAAGCTTTTTTAAACGCTTCAGAAAATATGGAATTGTACGATATAGAAACCGATACAGAAGTGTATAAAAACGGTATTTATTTGGCAGATGCAGTAACAGAAAATTCATCGCCAGAAAGTATGGTAGATGCGGTACATCAAATTACAAAATCGTATATCAAAAAGAATAAATTTGTAACTTTATTTGGTGGTGAACATTCTATTTCAATAGGCTCAATTAGAGCATTTAATGAGTGTTTTAATAGTTTAACAGTTGTACAGATTGATGCACACGCAGACTTGCGTAAAGAATACGAAGGTTCTAAATGCAACCACGCTTGTGCTGTATATGAGGCAAGTCAAAACACCAATTTAATTCAAGTAGGTATTCGTAGTATGGATGCTATTGAAAAAACGGTAATGGATACAGATAAGGTGTTTTTTGCTCACGAAATGGCACAAGATGATTATTGGATGGAAAATGCAATTGATTTAATGACAGAAAATGTGTTTCTTACAATAGATTTAGATGCTTTTGACCCTTCAATTATGCCATCAACAGGAACACCTGAGCCAGGGGGTTTATTATGGTATGAAACCCTTGAGTTTTTACATAAAATTTTTAAAGAGAAAAATGTAGTTGGTTTCGATATTGTAGAGCTTTGCCCTAATGAAAATGATAAATCTTCAGATTTTTTAGCTGCAAAATTATATTATAAAATGTTAAGCTATAAATTCGATAATTCTGATGTAGAAGATTACGATGATATAAAAGGTTTTAAAGAGCCAACAAACAAATTTACTAAATTTAACAACGAAGAAAATGACTACTAATAAAGGAGCAATTTCACAATTTATAGAAAAATATTATTTGCATTTTAATGCAGCATCTGTTGTTGATGCAGCAAAAGAATACGAAAATCAATTAGCTAAGGGATCTAAAATGTTAGTTTCTTTAGCGGGTGCAATGAGTACAGCAGAATTAGGTAAAATTTTTGCAGAAGTAATAAGACAAGATAAAGTACAAATAATTTCTTGTACAGGTGCCAACTTAGAAGAGGATATTATGAATTTGGTAGCGCATTCTCACTATAAAAGAGTGCCGAATTACAGAGACCTAACACCTCAAGATGAATGGGATTTGTTGGAAAAAGGGTTAAATAGAGTTACAGACACGTGTATTCCAGAAGAAGAAGCTTTTAGACGCTTACAAGAGCATATATTTAAAATTTGGAAGGATGCAGAAGCTGCTGGTGAACGTTATTTTCCTCACGAATTTATGTACAAATTAGTGCTTTCTGGAGTGTTAGATCAGTACCATGAAATTGATCCAAAAAATAGCTGGATGATTGCTGCAGCAGAAGCAAACCTGCCAATGGTTGTACCTGGTTGGGAAGATAGCACAATGGGAAATATTTTTGCGTCCTATGTATTAAAAGGTGAATTAAAAGCAAGTACTATGAAATCTGGTATTGAATATATGACATTCTTGGCAGATTGGTACACTCAAAATTCAAAAGAAGGTATCGGATTCTTTCAAATTGGTGGAGGAATTGCTGGAGACTTTCCAATTTGTGTAGTACCAATGTTATACCAAGATATGGAAAGAACAGATACGCCTTTTTGGAGTTATTTCTGTCAGATTTCAGATTCTACAACTAGCTATGGATCGTATTCTGGTGCAGTTCCAAATGAAAAAATTACTTGGGGTAAATTAGATATTAATACACCAAAGTATATTATAGAATCTGATGCAACTATTGTAGCTCCATTAATTTTTGCTTACCTATTAGATATGTAATTTATGAAAAGAGTAATTGTAGATTATAGCAAATTAACCGAAGATATTTTGAATATGTTGGTTGAAAAATTTCCATCAGGTTATGGATATAGAGATATAATAACATTTAAAAATGCTAAAGATGAAACTGTAAGAGCTGTTGAAGTTCGTACAGAAGATACCATCTACTTAGTGAAAATTAGCTTGAAATTAGAAGAAACAATGGAAGAATATGATGCCGATGAAGATAATTTTGATGATGTACACGATACAGATGATATAGAAAATATCTCAGACGATAGTTCTGATGATGATTTTTAGGTGTTAACACTAAACAAAAAGGCTGTTTAAAAACAATTTTTAAACAGCCTTTTAAATAAATTTATAAAAATCTAGTAAATAGATTCTTTTCCAAATTCTTTAACTAATAAATAATAGAAAATTGCTCTATATTTATTTCTGTTAGATTTACCTAGAGTTTCAACAGCTTTTTCCATAGCAGCGTCTAATTTAGGTCCATCAGAAAGTCCTAATTTTTTGATTAAAAAATTATTTTTTACGGTTCCCAATTCTTTTGCATCTGATCCAGAAACAGTTTCTGCATCATTTTTATAAATTGAAGGTCCTAATCCTTTAGTAACCTTTGCAAATAAATCAGCATCAAATTTGATTCCTAACTTTTTCATTTCACTTTCATAAAGTGCTATTTTTTCATCTAATTTACTCATGAATAACGATTTTTTTTAAAAATATTAATATTCCTTTTAATCAAATATAAAAAATATTATTTGTATAACTAAAAATTAGACTAACAATCTGAAAGATTTACTCCAACAGCCAATCCTCCTTCTGAAGTTTCTTTGTACTTAGAATTCATATCTTTAGCAGTTTCCCACATGCTAGAAATTACTTTATCAAGTGGCACTTTAGCATTTAAACTGTCAGATTCTAAAGCAAGTTCAGCGGCATTAATTGCCTTTATTGCACCCATGGCATTACGTTCAATACAAGGTACTTGCACCAATCCACCAATAGGATCGCATGTTAATCCTAAATGATGTTCCATGGCAATTTCACTTGCCATTAATACTTGTTCAGGTGTGCCTCCAAGCAATTCGGTTAAAGCACCAGCTGCCATTGCAGAAGAAACTCCAATTTCAGCTTGGCAGCCTCCCATTGCAGCAGAAATTGTAGCGCCTTTTTTAAAAAGACTACCTATTTCTCCAGCAACTAATAAAAATTGTTTAATATGTTTAAATGTAGCTTTATGATTTTCAATAACTAGATAATACATTAAAACTGAAGGGATAACCCCAGCACTTCCGTTGGTTGGTGCAGTTACAACTCTTCCAAGTGAAGCGTTTACTTCATTAACACTTAAGGCAAAACAACTTACCCATTTAAGTATTTGACGGAATTTAACTTCGGTGTTTCTAATTGCTCGTAACCATTCTTTCGGGTTATTGTAAACTTTATCCTCCTTTAATTTTTGATGTAAATCAAAAGCGCGTCTTCTAACTTTTAATCCGCCAGGTAAAATTCCTTCTGTATGGCAACCAGTATACATGCATTCGAGCATTGTGTCCCAAATTCTTTGAATTTCAATATCAATTTCTTCATCGGTTCTTAAAGAGCGTTCATTTTCTAAGACAATTTCAGATATTTTTAGTTGCTGCTGTTTACAATGCACTTCTAATTCAGTTGCTTTTTGAATTGGAAACGGAAATGTTTTAAAAATCTCCATATTTTCTTTGGCATGTATTAATTCTTCTCTTACTACAAAACCACCACCAATAGAGTAGTAGGTGTCATTTGAAATTTCCTTGGTATTATTGTAGCCTGTAAACTTAATGGCGTTTGCATGAAATGGAAGAAACTCTTTATTAAAAACAATATTGGTTGATGGATTAAAAGTAATAGTGAAGCTACCACCAAAATTTAATTGTTGTTTTTCTTTAATATTTGAAATTAGAGGAGTAATTTCTTCCGTTGGAAAATATTCTGGATCAGCACCTGTTAAACCTAAAATTACAGCTAAATCTGTGGCATGTCCTTTTCCTGTTAGAGATAGCGAACCATATAAGTCAACTTTTATGGAAGTAATTTCAGAAAAAAGGTTTTCTTTTTTTAAATGATTAATCCATCTTTCCGCGGCTCTCCAAGGACCTAAAGTATGTGAGCTAGAAGGTCCAATACCAATTTTTAGCATATCAAAAATAGAAATACACTCCATTATTTAGTTTTTTTAAAAGTCTGTAAATATAGGATATTGGTACATCATTGTATATGATTTTTATCAAATATTTCAAGGGATTTACTTATATAATAATGACATTATTAATTGTAGAAAAGAACTCAATTATGACATATTGACATAAAGTTTGTAATGGCATAATCATTGTCTAACACTAAGTGTAAGTTTAAAAAAAATTAAAATAATAAAAATATATAATTATGAGTAAGATTATAGGAATTGATTTAGGAACTACTAACTCTTGTGTTTCAGTAATGGAAGGGAATGAGCCAGTTGTAATTCCTAATGCAGAAGGAAAAAGAACTACACCTTCTATTGTAGCATTTATTGAAGGTGGAGAACGTAAAGTTGGAGATCCAGCAAAAAGACAAGCGGTTACAAACCCTTTAAAAACTATTTATTCTATTAAGCGTTTTATGGGTAACAAATATTCTGAATCTAAAATGGAAGCAGAACGTGTACCTTATAAAGTTGTAAAAGGAGATAATGATACACCGCGTGTAGATATTGATGGAAGATTATACACTCCTCAAGAAATTTCAGCAATGATTCTTCAAAAAATGAAGAAAACTGCAGAAGATTATTTAGGTACAGAAGTTGCTGAGGCAGTTGTAACTGTGCCAGCATATTTTAACGATGCACAGCGTCAGGCTACAAAAGAAGCAGGAGAAATTGCAGGTTTAAAAGTAAGTCGTATTATAAACGAACCAACTGCTGCTGCATTGGCTTATGGTATGGACAAAAAAGGTACAGACCAAAAAATTGTGGTTTTTGATTTTGGTGGAGGAACGCATGACGTTTCTATTCTAGAATTAGGTGATGGTGTTTTTGAAGTGCTTTCAACAGATGGAGACACACATTTAGGTGGTGATGATGTAGATCAAAAAATTATTGATTGGTTAGCTGAAGAGTTTAAAGCTGAAGAAAATATGGATTTACGTAAAGATCCAATGGCTTTACAACGTTTAAAAGAAGCTGCTGAAAAAGCAAAGATAGAATTATCGTCTTCTGCATCAACAGAAATTAATTTACCATATGTTACTGCTACCGCTTCAGGACCAAAACACTTAGTGCGTAGTTTAACAAAAGCTAAATTTGAGCAGTTAATAGATGATTTGGTAAAAAGAACAATAGAGCCTTGTAAAAAAGCATTGAAAGGAGCTGGTTTAACAACTGGAGATATAGATGAAATTATTTTAGTTGGTGGTTCAACACGTATTCCTGCTGTGCAAGAAGCAGTTCAAAAGTTCTTTGGAAAAGCACCATCAAAAGGTGTAAACCCAGATGAGGTTGTTGCTATTGGAGCGGCTATTCAAGGTGGAGTTTTAACTGGAGATGTAAAAGATGTATTGTTATTAGACGTTACACCTTTATCTTTAGGTATTGAAACTATGGGGAATGTTATGACAAAGTTAATTGAAGCTAATACTACAATTCCAACTAAAAAGTCTCAAGTATTCTCAACTGCTGCAGATAATCAGCCGTCAGTAGAAATTCACGTATTACAAGGTGAACGTGCTATGGCAGCCGATAATAAAACAATTGGACGTTTTCATTTAGATGGAATTCCACCAGCACAAAGAGGTACGCCACAAATTGAAGTAACTTTTGATATTGATGCCAATGGAATTATCCATGTAACAGCAACAGATAAAGCTACAAATAAAACGCAAGACATTAGAATTGAAGCTTCTTCTGGTTTAACTGAAGATGAAATCAAAAAAATGAAAGCGGATGCTGAAGCAAACGCTGATGCAGATAAAAACGCAAAAGAAGTTGCTGAAAAAATTAATGGAGCAGACTCTATGATTTTCCAAACTGAAAAGCAATTAAAAGAATTTGGTGATAAATTATCCGCTGATAAAAAAGATCCAATTGAGGCTGCTTTAACAGAACTTAAAAAAGCACACGAATCTAAAGATATTGCACAAATTGATGCTGCAATGGAAAAGATTAACGAAGCTTGGAAATTAGCTAGTGAAGAAATGTACAAAGCGCAACAAGAAGGTCAAGCTCAAGGAGCTCCAACTGGAGAGCCAACTGAGAACGGACAACCTAAAAGCGAAGGTGACAACGTAGAAGATGTTGACTTTGAAGAAGTAAAAGAAGATAAATAATCTTACTTTTAAAATAAATTTAAAAACTGTCTAAAGGGGAAAACTTTTAGACAGTTTTTTTGTTTAAAATTTAAATAAAAAAAGTCCTACCGAAGCAGGACTAAAGATTTTTATTTTGGGTTTTCTAAATATAGTTTTAGTATTAGATTTTTTAATACTTTAATTAAATAATTACTTCGAAAAAACCTCATTGTGTTGTTCTTGTACTCTTATAAAAGTTGTTCTTTTTGTTAGTTCTTTTAATTTGCTAGCTCCAACATAAGTACAGGTTGAGCGAAGACTTCCTAAAAAATCTTGCACAGTATTTTCAACGGCACCTCTAAAGGGTACTTCAACAGTTTTTCCTTCAGAAGCTCTGTAATCTGCAACACCACCAACGTGCTTATTCATTGCGGTTTCTGAACTCATACCATAAAATTGTTTGTATTTTTCTCCATTAATTTCAATGGTTTTTCCACCGCTTTCTGTATGTCCAGCTAACATTCCGCCTAACATTACAAAATCTGCACCACCACCAAATGCTTTGGCAATATCTCCTGGAATTTTACACCCTCCATCCGAAACTATTTGTCCGCCTAAACCGTGAGCAGCATCTGCACATTCAATAATTGCAGAAAGTTGTGGATATCCAACACCCGTTTTTACACGTGTTGTACAGACTGATCCTGGTCCTATACCTACTTTTATAATATCTGCTCCGGCTAACAATAATTCTTCAACCATTTCACCAGTTACAACATTGCCAGCCATAATCACTTTATCTGAATATTTTTTTCGAGTTTGTTTTACAAAATCAACAAAATGTTCTGAATAGCCATTAGCAACATCTATACAAATAAATTTTATTTGAGGGTGGTTGTTTAAAATTGTTGCAAGTTTTACGGAGTCTGCCTTTCCAGTTCCAGTACTAACAGCAAAATAATCTATATACTCTGAAGGAATAGATTTTATAAAATCAGACCATTGTTGTAATGTATAATGTTTATGAATAGCAGTAAATATTTTATGTTTAGCGAGTTCTGTTGCCATTTCAAAAGTACCAACGGTATCCATATTTGCTGCCATTATTGGCACACCATTCCATTTATACTTGCTATGTAAAAAAGTAAAATCTCTATCTAAAGTTACCTGTGATCTAGAGCTTAATGTTGATCTTTTTGGACGAATCATTACATCTTTAAACCCTAATTTTAATCCTGTTTCAATTCTCATACTACTTATTTATAAAACTTTTTTATACAATTATACTTTTCCCTTTGCTAATTTTAGTTGCATCGTTATCAAAATAAAAATCTATCCTTCCTACATTAAGACCGTAACAACCCACTTGATTTACCATTACATTTTCTCCAACACTATTTTTTGTAATTGTAGGTTTTGGTAAAAATGTATGTGTGTGTCCACCAATAATTAAGTCAATATTTTTGGTTTTTGACGCTAATACGAGGTCGCTTATTCTTTCTGGGTTATTTTTGTAAAAATAGCCTAAATGCGATAAGCAAATTACTAAATCACATTGTTTTTCTTCTTTTAAAATACGACTCATGTCTTGTGCTATTTCAACTGGATCTAAGTACTTGGTTTCTTTATACATTCTTGGATCAACCAATCCTTCTAATTTAATGCCCAAACCAAATACGCCAATTTTTATTCCATCTTTTACAAAAACCTTATAAGGTTCGATGTTGTTTTCTAAAATAGTATTTTTAAAATCATAATTAGCAGATAAGAAATCAAATTTAGCGTTTGGTAATTGTGAAAAAAGTCCATCGATACCATTATCAAAATCGTGGTTTCCAATAGTAGCAGCATCATATTTAAGCATACTCATTAACTTAAACTCTAATTCGCCACCATAAAAGTTAAAAAAAGGTGTTCCTTGAAAAATATCTCCAGCATCTAGTAATAAGGTGTTCGGATTTTCTTTTCGAACGTTTTCAATTAAAGTTGCGCGTCTGGCAACACCTCCTTGGTTTGGAGTTTTATAATGATCACTAGGAAAAGGTTCTACGTGACTATGTGTATCATTGGTGTGTAAAATAGTGATATGTTTTGTTGTATTTTTTGCAAACGATTGTAATGATAAGCCACCCAATGTTAAAAAAGCTGTTGCTGCAGTAGATTGCTGTATAAAGTTTCTTCTTTTCATTTCTTCTATTTTCAAATTATTTTTCTAATTTAAATCTACCGTCTAATTTAGTTTTAAGGGTGTCGGTTTCTTTAAAATAATCTATAATGGCATTTCTAAACTTATAATCTAAATTTATAATAGAGACAGGATCTTTAAAAAAGTTCATACTATCACCTCCATTTTGAAGATAATCAGAAGTTAATACAAAGTAAGTTTTGTTATTATCTAAAGGTTTGTTATTAATTTTTAGGGAATATCCGTCTTTGTTTATAGTTAAATTAATATGTTTTGAAAGCGGATGTGCTCTATTACTTTTAATTAAATAAGTAACAAGTTCTTTAACTTTATCTGCAGTAAGCTCAACAACAACCAAACCGTTTTCAAAAGGCATTAAATTAAAAGCATTTTCCATTGTAACAGCTCCTTTTGTTATACCTGCTCTAATTCCACCATAATTAAACATAGCAAAATCTATATTTTTGGTAGTTCTAGAATTAAAAACAGGATTCGATCTTTGGTAGCATAAATCAGCCATTAAATTTCCCAATGTACTTTCTAGCTTGCCATCTGTTCTTACCAAATCTATTGGCGTGTAAGAGATTGTTGCATTCATTTCTGCAGCTACTTTTTGTTTGTAGGGTTCAATAAAATCTTCAATTTCTTTAACAGATTTAATATCTTGATTAACAGGGAGTTGTTTCCCTTCTATTTTAACCACCTGGTGTGGTTCATTTTTACAACTAATAATAAGTAGAATTGTAAATAATGAAATTATAAAATTTTTCATTGTTGAAATACTAATGATTTTAATTAATTTTGTGAATCAACCGTAAATATAGATGATTTTTACAGGAATTAAACGAAAAAGTAATCAATTATTTTTTAACAAAAACGTTAATGAATTAGCTACTGCTGTTGCAGAAAGTTCTTCTAAAAAAATAGAGAATGTACTTGTTTTTTTAGATGACGTATCTTTAAAGGATGAGGTTTTAAGTAATCTCAAGGAAATTTTAGGTATTCAAGAAAAAAATATTCAATTGTTAATTTTTCTTCAAAATATCCCTAAAGAAAATAGTGATTTGCAGCTTTATTCGCCAAAAGATTTTGGTTGGTATGGTAAAATTAGTAATGAAGTATTGAAAAATATTTTAACAAAAAAATACGATTTGTTAATAAACTACAGCAAAGTTGACAATTTATATAACAACTTATTAATATTGCATAGCAAAGTTGCTTTTAAGGTAGGGTTTGCAAAATTAGACAATCGGTTTTACGACTTATTAATAGATTGTAAGTCTGATGAAATAGAGTTGTTTAGTAAAGAGTTAAAAAAGTATTTAGAGATTTTAAATAAAATATAAATGAAAGAATTGTTAGGAACTGGCGTAGCGTTGGTAACACCTTTTAATGAAGATAGATCAGTAGATTTTGAAGGCTTAGTTCGTTTGGTTAATTATCAAATAGATAACGGCGTTAATTATTTAGTAGTATTGGGAACCACTGGTGAACCTGCAACACTAACAGCAGAAGAAAAAGAACAAGTAAAGGCTACAATTATTAAGGTAAATAATGGCAGACTTCCGTTAGTTCTTGGAATTGGAGGAAATAATACAATGGCAGTTGTTAGTGAGGTTAAAACTACAGATTTATCAGCATTTTCTGCAATACTTTCGGTTTCTCCATATTATAATAAGCCAACTCAAGAAGGTATTTATCAGCATTTTAAAGCAATTTCTGAAGTAAGTTCTAAACCAATTATAGTGTATAATGTTCCAGGAAGAACAGGTAAGAATATGGAAGCTTCAACAGTTGTAAGACTGGCAAAGGATTTTAATAATATTGTTGCAGTTAAAGAAGCTGCAGGAGATATAGTACAAGCTATGCGTATTATTCAAAATAAACCAGCAGATTTTATGGTAATCTCTGGAGATGATATGATTGCTTTACCAATGGTGCTAGCTGGTGGTTCGGGTGTAATTTCAGTAATTGGGCAAGGGTTACCAAAAGATTTTTCTGAAATGATTCAATTAGGCTTACAGAAGAATGTGGTTGAAGCAAATAAATTGCATTATAAAATAATGGATAGTATAGACTATATTTTCGAAGAATGTAATCCTTCAGGAATAAAAGCATTGTTGAAGAGATTAGAAATTTGTGGTTCAAATGTACGTTTACCGTTAGTTAATGCAACTAAAAATTTAGAGCAAAAATTAGTTAATTTTATAGATAATTATTAGTATTTTTACATTCAAATTTGAAAAATTAAATAGTAATAAAAAATATTTAAATATGTTATCAGAAAATATGCAAGCTGCTTTAAATAAGCAGATTAAAATTGAAGCAGAATCGTCACAAGTATATTTAGCAATGGCTTCTTGGTCTGAAAGTCAAGGGTTGGAAGGAATTTCTGAATTTATGTACGGACAATCAGATGAAGAACGTGAGCATATGCTTAAAATGTTTAAGTATGTAAACGAACGCGGAGGGCAAGCAGAAGTTTCAGAATTAGTTAAACCTCCACACCAATACGGTTCAATTAAAGAAATGTTCGAAACATTGTTTAAACACGAAGTTTTTGTATCTCAAAGTATTAATGATTTGGTGCATATTTCTTTAGAGGAGAAAGATTACGCAACGCATAATTTTTTACAATGGTATGTTGCTGAACAAATTGAAGAAGAAGCACAAGCAAGAACAATTTTAGATAAAATTAAGTTAATAGGAGACGATAAAGGAGGTTTGTATTTGTTTGATAATGACATTAAGCAATTAACCGTTGTTAGCTCTGTTGCTCCGCCAACTGTTTAATAATTAACAAACAATTAAGATTGTTGCGCAATATTTATTGTAAAAGCAAGTTATTTTTGTGGTTTATTATTAATAAAAAATCATTTTAATAATCCATAATAAATAACTATTTTTGCCAAATGCTTAAAAATAAAATATATATTCTCATTTTATTAGTTACTGTTGGTGTTTCATCGTGTAGTGAATATCAAAAAGTATTAAATAAAGGTAAGGTTGAAGAACAATACGTAATGGCTTCAAAATTATATGAAAGCCAAAAGTATAACAAAGCCATACAATTATTTGAAAAAATAACGCCTTCATATAGAGGGAAACCACAAATGGAGCGTATTCAATTTATGGTTGCACAATCGCATTACAATACAAAACAGTATACATTAGCAGCATATTATTTCGATAAATTTGTAAAAAATTATCCGAAAAGTTCAAAAATAGAAGAATCTGCATACCTTTCTGCACATAGTCATTTTTTAGCTTCTCCAGTATTTAGTTTAGATCAAAAAGATACACAAGAAGCTATTACAGCTCTGCAGAATTTTTTATATAAATATCCAGAATCTGAGAAAGTAACTGAGGCAAACGAAAATATAAAAACGCTTACAAAAAAGTTAGAAAAAAAATCGTTTGAAATTGCTAAACAATATTATCATACCGAAGATTATATTGCAGCAATAGCAGCATTCGACAATCTTTTGGGGGATTATTTAGGAACTTCATATAAGGAAGAGGCAATGTATCTTAAATTTAAATCGGCTTATAAGTTAGCAATTAATAGTTTTATCTTAAAAAAAGAGGATAGACTAAATAATGCTGTAAAGATTCACGAGAGATTTAAAAGAAGTTTTTCAAAATCAGCATATTTATCAGAAACCGAAGAATTACTACAAAATCTAAATAACGAGTTAAACTCTTTAATTGAATTAAAAACTGAAACAAATGGATTATAAAAACACAAAAGCTGCTTTAACTACTGTTACTTATGATAAAGACGGTATTGAAGCTCCAACGAACAACATCTACGAAGCTATTACAATTATAGCCAAAAGAGCTGAACAAATTAGTGGTGATTTAAAAAGTGAACTTATTGAAAAATTAGAAGAATTTGCTACTTATACAGATAGTTTAGACGAAGTTTTTGAAAATAAAGAGCAGATTGAAGTTTCAAAATTTTACGAAAAACTACCAAAACCAACTGCAATTGCCGTTGAAGAATGGTTAGAAGGTAAAATTTATCATAGAAACCCAGACGTAGATACCAAAGAATAATATGTCAATTTTAAGCGGTAAAAATATACTTTTAGGCGTTACCGCAGGTATTGCTGCTTATAAAACAGCACATTTAGTACGACTTTTTATTAAGGCAGGTGCGCACGTAAAAGTTGTAATGACACCTGCTTCTAAAGACTTTGTTACTCCATTAACATTAGCTACATTATCTCAAAACCCTGTATATTCTTCTTTCTTTGAAAAAGGTGATCAGGAAACTGAGGAATGGAATAGCCATGTAGATTTAGGTTTATGGGCAGACTATATGGTAGTAGCTCCTGCAACTGCAAATACCCTGTCTAAAATGACAAATGGTGTTTGTGATAATCTATTGTTAGCGGTGTATTTATCCGCAAAATGTAAGGTGTTTTTTGCACCTGCAATGGATTTGGATATGTACAAACATCCTTCAACCAAAAATAGTATTGAAAAATTACAAAGTTTTGGAAATGTATTTATTCCTCCTTCAACCGGATTTTTAGCAAGTGGTTTAGAAGGTGAAGGACGTATGGAAGAACCCGAAAATATTATTTCTTTTATAGAAAATAATATTATTAAAGGAATGCCGCTATTTAATAAAAAAGTTGTTATTACTGCGGGTCCAACATATGAGGCTATTGATCCCGTTCGTTTTATTGGAAATCATTCTTCAGGTAAAATGGGTTTCGAAATGGCTGAAGTTGCTGCTAGTTTAGGTGCTAAGGTATTTCTTGTTACAGGACCTTCTAATCAAACTATTTCAAATAGTTTAATAGAAAGAATAGATGTTGTAAGTGCTGAAGAAATGTATAATGAAGTGCATAAAGTTTACAGCACAACAGATGTTGCAATTCTCTCTGCAGCTGTGGCAGACTATAAACCAAAAAATGTTGCCGATAAAAAGATAAAAAAATCTTCAGATTCAATGTCTATTGAATTGGTGAAAACCCAAGATATTTTAGCCTCTTTAGGAAACGCAAAGAAACAGCAATTTTTAGTAGGTTTTGCTTTAGAAACCAATAACGAATTGGAAAATGCAACAACTAAATTGAAGACTAAAAATTTAGATTTAATTGTGTTGAATTCTTTAAATGATAAAGGTGCTGGATTTAAAAAAGCTACAAATAAAGTTACAATAATTGATAAATCCGAAAATATTTACGAATTTGGTCTAAAATCTAAAGCAGAAGTTGCTGAAGATATATTTAATGTAATTTTGAATAAGATGTATGCGTAAAATAGTTCAAATATTAATTGCTTTATTTGCTGTTGTTCAGTTAAATGCACAAGAATTAAATTGTACAATTACTGTTAATGCCGATAAAATACCAGGTTCTAACAAGCAAATTTTTACCACTTTACAAACTACATTAAATGAATTTGTAAACCAGAAAAGGTGGACAAATTTTAATTACAAACCACAAGAGTTAATTAATTGTAATTTAACGCTTACTATTTTAGAACAAACAGGAACAGATTTTAAAGGTCATATTCAAATTCAAGCATCGCGTCCAGTTTATAATTCAACCTACTTAACACCTGTTTTTAATTTTAAAGACGATAATTTTTCATTTCAGTATACAGAGTTTGAGCCTTTGCAGTTTAATGAAAACTCTTTTGAATCTAATTTGGTTTCTGTAGTTTCATTTTATGTATATACAATTCTAGGTATGGATGCTGACACATTTTCATTAAATGGTGGAACTTCCTATTTTACAAAAGCACAAGATGTTGTTGTGCAGGCGCAACAAAGTGGTTATACTGGTTGGAACCAAAATGATGGTTCTAAAACAAGATTCACTTTAATAGATAATATGTTGTCGCCAACATACGATATGTTTAGGAAAGCTATGTTTGAGTATCATTTTAAAGGTCTGGATATGATGAGTAAGGACAAGAAACTAGCAAAACAAGCTATTTTTGAAGTTGTTAAAGATTTAAAAACAATTTATGATTCTCGTCCAAATGCATTTTTATTACGTGTTTTTATGGATTCTAAGGCAGATGAAATTGTAGATATTTTTTCTGATGGACCTAGATTTGATACTACGAAATTAAAAGACGACTTATTAAGAATTTCTCCTTTAAATGCTTCTAAATGGGAAGCTATAAAGTAATATCTTAATTTTCAAACCTATATAATGCTTATAAATCTTTCCATAAAAAATTACGCTTTAATAGAAAGTTTGTCTGTAAACTTTCAAGATAATTTATCTATTATTACTGGAGAAACAGGAGCAGGTAAATCTATTTTATTAGGTGCTTTAGGATTGGTTTTAGGAAAAAGGGCAGATTCTTCAACATTAAAAGATGCTTCTAAAAAATGTATTATTGAAGCTCGGTTTTTAATTTCAAATTATCAATTAGATACTTTTTTCGAAGAAAAAGATTTAGATTTTGAACAAGAAACTATAATAAGGCGCGAAATTTTACCAAGTGGAAAATCACGTGCTTTTATAAATGATACACCAACTACAATTCAAACATTACAATTACTTAGTGAAAAATTGATAGATGTACATTCTCAACATCAAACATTGCAATTATCCGATAGTAATTTTCAATTTTATATACTAGATTCCCTTGCTTCAAATTCAGCCAAAATTGAATCGTATAAAAGAGGATTGCTGGTTTTTAACAAGTTAACCAAAGAGTTAGCGGCTATTAAAAAAGCACAAGAATCAGCAAAAGAACAATACGAATACAATTTACATTTGTATACAGAATTAGAAAATGCAAATTTAAAAGTAGATGAGCAAGAATCTTTAGAGCAACAGTTAGATAAAGAAAATAACATTGAAGAAATTAAATTAAACTTAACTGAAGCGCAAGCATTGGCATTAAATGAAGAAATTGGAATGCAAGCTTTATTGGTTTCTTTTACAGCTAATTTAAATAAAATAAAATCATTTGCTATAGAGTATAAAGAGTTGTATGAAAGAGTTTTAAGTCTGAAGATTGAATTAGACGATATTACAGCAGAAATTGAAAATTTTAACGAAAATATAGAGTTTGATCCTTCAGAATTAGAAAAATTAAATGATAGATTACAATTAATTTATAATTTACAAAAAAAACATACCGTAAATTCTATTGCTGAATTATTAGAAATAAAAGAAGCACTTTCTGTAAAAGTTGATGCTGTACAAAATTCTTCTTCAGAAATTAAAGCAAAAGAAATTGAAATAGCTTCTGTTGCAGAAAAAATTGATATGTTGGCAACTTCAATTTTTAACCAACGAAAAAAAGCAATTCCAGTTTTAATAAAAAAATTAGAAACAATTCTTTCTAATTTAGGAATGGAAAATACCCGTTTTAAACTTAAGATCAACCATACTAAAAATTACTTTTCTAACGGTAAGGATGAATTATTTTTATTAATTTCAGCAAATAAAGGAGTTAATTTTGGTGAACTAAAAAAAATAGCTTCTGGTGGTGAACTTTCTCGAATTATGTTAGCTGTTAAGGCAATTCTTTCGGAATATTCAAAATTACCAACCATTATTTTTGATGAAATTGATACAGGTGTTTCTGGAGATGTTTCTCAAAAAATGGCTGATATAATGCAACAAATGAGTGATAATATGCAGGTGATTACGATTACACATTTACCTCAAATTGCAGCAAAAGGACAACAACATTACAAAGTATATAAAGAAGATATTAATAATAATATAATCACACAGTTAACACAATTGGATAAAGATGAGCGTGTTAAAGAAATAGCAGAGATGTTAAGTGGTAAAAATATTTCTGAAACAGCTATTGAACACGCAAAGCAACTGTTAAATTAAGAATTCACTATATTTGCAGCCAATTAAATTAAATCGAAAACAACATTAAGACTATGCATAATTTATTAAAAGGAAAAAGAGGAATTATTTTTGGAGCATTAGATTCAAAATCAATAGCTTGGAAAGTTGCTGAAAGAGCGCACGAAGAAGGAGCAACATTTGTTTTAACAAATGCACCAGTAGCACTACGTTTAGGAACTATTTCCGAATTGGCTGAAAAAACAGGTTCACAAGTAATACCTGCAGATGCAACTTCTATGATGGATTTAGAAAATTTAGTTGATAAATCTGTTGAAATCTTAGGAGGTAAAATTGATTTTGTACTACACTCAATTGGAATGTCTGTAAACGTTCGTAGAGGAAATCATTATACAAATCAAGATTATAATTTCACAAAAACAGGTTTTGATGTGTCAGCATTATCATTTCATAGAGTAATGAGTATGTTGTATAAAAAAGATGCAATGAACGAATGGGGAAGTATTGTTGCTTTATCTTATATGGCAGCACAACGTGTGTTTCCAGATTATAATGATATGGCTGATAACAAAGCATATTTAGAATCTGTTGCACGTAGTTTTGGTTATTTCTTTGGACGTGATAAAAAAGTAAGAGTAAATACTATTTCACAATCACCAACGCCAACTACTGCTGGTAGCGGTGTAAAAGGTTTTGATGGTTTTATTGCTTATGCAGAAAAAATGTCACCACTAGGTAATGCAACTGCTTTAGAATGTGCTGATTATACAATCTCAATGTTCTCAGATTTAACAAAAAAGGTAACGCTTCAAAATTTGTTTCACGATGGTGGTTTCTCAAATATGGGTGTAAGTACTGCTATTATGGAAGATTTTATGGAAGGTTTTCAGCAGGATGAAGAGGAAACGACTGAAGACAACTAGAGAAAGATAAAAAGTAAGTTTAAAACTTATAAATTTTAAAAAAGCAGTGATTTTTAAATCACTGCTTTTTTTTTGATTAAAAATTTAAATTTAAAAGTCGTTCAATTTAAATTTTAGAAGTATGAGTATTGTCATCGTTTTCATGAAATAATTGCTTTAATTTTAGAGAATCAAAAAAATACAAGTAATATTATTCTATGAGACCACTTAAAATTGTAGTGCTTGCAAAGCAAGTGCCGGACACACGTCATGTGGGTCCAGATGCCATGAAACCAGATGGTACTGTAAATAGAGGTAAGCTTTCAACAGTCTTTAATCCAGACGATTTACACGCCCTAGAATTAGCATTAAATATAAAAGATCGTATACCAGAAACTCATGTGACCATATTAACTATGGGGCCTCAAAAAGCAGCTGATATTATCCGTGAAGGTTATTATCGTGGTGTTGATGATGGAATTATGATTTCCGATAGACGTTTTGGAGGAGCCGATACATTAGCAACTAGTTATACAATTGTTCAAGCAATTAAAAAAATAGCCGACTATGATTTAATTGTTGGTGGAAGACAAGCAATTGATGGAGATACGGCTCAAGTTGGTCCACAATGTGCAGATAAATTAAACATTCCTCAAGTTACGTATGTTGAAGAGGTTTTAAATCTTGAAGAAGATAAAATAACGGTAAGAAGAAGGTTAGAGAATGGAGTAGAAGTAGTTTCTGCGCCATATCCTTGCCTAATGACTGTTCATGGTTCTTCTCAAGAGTGTAGATCAAGACATGCTAAAAATGTCATGAAATATAAATATGCAAGAACAAAAACAGAGATGAGAAAAGGAGACCCTGTTCTAGAGGAATTACATAAAAAAAGACCTTATTTGGTGATTCCAGAATGGAGTGTTGAAGATATTGAAGCAGATGAAACAAAAATTGGATTAGCAGGTTCTCCTACTAAGGTAAAAAGTGTTTCAAGTATTGTATTAACTGCTAATGAATCTAAAGTACTAACGGATTCAGATAGTGATATAGAAGGAATGATTAAAGAATTAATTAAACATCACACCATTGGGTAGTTGATATAACTTAAAAAAAGTAAGATGAAAAGTGTATTTGTTTATTGCGAAGTAGAAAATAGAGAAGTAGCAGAAATAAGTCAGGAGTTATTATCAGCAGGAAAAAGATTAGCTCAAAAGTTAGGATGCCCGTTAGACGCAATGCTTTTTGGGAAAGACTTAGAAGGAATTGAAAGTCAAATTTCACCGTATGGAGTTGATAAATTATTTATTTCTGATGATTCAAGGTTAGAACCATATAGAACTTTGCCACATGCAGCTTTGGCTCATAAAATATTAAAAGAACAAGATCCTCAAATTGTATTGTTTGGAGCAACTTCTGTTGGTAGAGATTTAGCACCACGGTTGGCTTCAAAATTAAATTGTGGTTTAACAGCTGACACAACTATATTAGATATTGGCGATCATTTTGTGAAAAAAGAAAAAAAAGAATATACTGATTTGTTGTATGCCATTCGTCCAGCTTTTGGAGGTAGTATTATGGCGAATATTATAAATTGGGATATGCACCCTCAAATGGCAACAGTTAGAGAAGGTGTTATGAAAAAAGAAATTTTTGATGCAAAATATAAAACAGAAATCATTAAATTAAATGCAAATGAAGTTTTAAATAATGATGATTTTGTTGTTGAAGTTATAGAACGTCATATTGAAGAGTCAGGTGTAAATTTAAAAGAAGCTCCAATTATCGTTGCTGGTGGCTATGGTGTTGGTTCAAAAGAAAATTTTGACCTACTTAGAAATTTAGCAAACATTTTGGGAGGTGAAGTTGGTGGCTCAAGAGCGGCTGTAGATGCTGGATTTATAGATCATAATCGACAAATTGGACAAACTGGAACTACAGTAAGACCAAAATTATATATAGCAGCAGGTATCTCAGGGGCAATACAACATACCGCAGGTATGCAAGATGCTTCTATGATAATTTCTATAAATAATGATCCAGATGCGCCAATTAATGCTATTGCAGATTATGTAATTACAGGAGATTTAGGAGTTGTTCTTCCTAAAATGATTAAATATTACAAGGAGAACGCTAAATAAATTAAGAATATAATGATGAGTTTGAAATATAACTCCAACTATAAAATAGAAAAAAATGAATAATTTTTTTAAAGATACTCCGGATTTTAAATTTCATTTAAAAGATCCAATATTAGAAAAGGTTGTAAAGTTAAAAGAAGATAATTTTGAACAATCTGAAAAGTTCGATTATGCACCATTAAATCATGAAGACGCAATTGATTCATACGAAAAAGTACTTGAAATTGTAGGTGATATTTGTGCCAATACAATTTCGCCAAATGCAGAAGGTGTTGATTTAGAAGGGCCACATATTAAAAATAACGAAGTTGTTTACGCAAAAGGAACTACAGAAGATTATAAAGCACTGTATGAGGCGGGTTTAATTGGAATGTCTTTACCTAGAAGGTATGGAGGTTTAAACTTCCCATTATTGCCTTATGTTATGGCCGCAGAAATGGTAGCACGTGCAGATGCAGGTTTTGCTAATATTTGGGGCTTACAAGATTGTGCCGAAACTATTTATGAATTTGGTTCAGACGAACAAAAAGAAAAGTTTTTACCACGTTTCAATAGAGATGGAGTAACTGCTGCAATGGTTTTAACTGAACCAGATGCAGGTTCAGATTTACAAGCTGTAAAATTAAAAGCAGTTTTCAATAAAGAAAAAAATACTTGGATTTTAAACGGTGTAAAACGCTTTATTACTAACGGAGATGCAGATATTTCATTGGTGTTGGCGCGTTCAGAAGAAGGAACAAGTGATGCTCGTGGTTTATCAATGTTTATTTACGATAGGAATGACCATGCTGTGGAAGTGCGTCATTTAGAAAAAAAATTAGGAATTAAAGGTTCGCCTACTTGTGAATTAGTTTTTAAAGATGCTCCTGCAGAATTGGTTGGTAAAGAACGCTTTGGATTAATTAAGTATGTAATGTCTTTAATGAATTCTGCACGTTTAGGTGTTGGAGCTCAGTCAGTTGGTATTGCAGATGCTGCGTATAGAGAGGCGTTAAAATATGCAGAGGAACGCGCACAATTTGGAAAAGTAATTGTGAATTTCCCTGCCGTTTATGAAATGTTAACAAATATGAAAGTTCGTATTGATGCACTTCGTTCATTATTATATGAAACTACTCGTTTTGTAGATATTTTTAAAGCTTACGAAGAGGTGATGAAAGATAGATCGTTAGAAAAAGAAGAACGTATGGAAATGAAACACTACGGAAAACTTTCTAATGTATTTACTCCGCTAATTAAACTAACTGCTAGTGAAGCTTGCAATAGAATTGCGTATGATTCTTTACAAATTCATGGTGGTACTGGGTTTATGAAAGATTTCCCAATAGAACGTATTTATAGAGATGCACGTATTACTTCAATTTATGAAGGCACATCTCAATTACAGGCTGTTGCGGCAATTAAAGGTGTTACAACTGGAGTTTTCTTCGAACAAATTAAAGCTTATGACGCTGAGGTTTCTGATAAAAATTGTGAAATTAGAACCAAACTTCATAAAATGGCTGAAGAATACCAATCAATTACTCAAAGAGTTATTGAGCTAGATAGTAATGAGTTAATTGATTTTCATTCAACAAGACTTGTTGAAATGGCTGGAAATATAATTATGGGTTACTTATTAGTTTTAAACAGTCAGAAAGATGAAAAATTTATTAAAACTGCCAGGTTATATGTAAATTTAGTGAGGTCTGAAAACAAAGAAAGATTCGATTATATGAATGGATTTAGTGTTGAGAATTTAGAAATGTACAAAAACGTAGATTTAGAAGCTTTACAGCAATAGTCATAAATATTAATAATTAAATAAAAGCCTATTTTGAAGTTAACAAAGTAGGTTTTTTCTTTTTATAAAAGAAAGCTAATTGTAATAAATAAAGTAAATTTGAAATTGTAAAGTAAAATTTTGTGAAGTTACTATTTTCGTTAATTATTCCAGTTTATAATCGTCCAAATGAAATTGATGAATTATTGGATAGTTTGGTAAAACAAACATATGCTAATAATTTTGAAGTTATTGTTGTAGAAGATGGTTCTGTCAATTCTTCAGAGGAAGTTATCAAAAAATATTCAAAAAAATTAAATCTTCATTATTTTTTTAAAGAAAACACAGGAGCCGGACTTTCAAGAAATTTTGGAATGCAAAAAGCTTCTGGAAATTACTTTATTATTTTCGATTCGGATTGTATTATTCCACCAAATTATTTAGTTGAAGTTGAAAAAACATTGACTAAAAATTATACTGATGCTTTTGGAGGTTCAGATGCGGCGCATCCTTCTTTTTCAACTATTCAAAAAGCTATAAATTATAGTATGACTTCTTTTTTTACAACAGGTGGAATTAGAGGAAGTAAAAAAGCTGTGGGTAAATTTCAGCCAAGAAGCTTTAATTTAGGAATTTCTAAAAAGGCTTTTGAAGTTACAAAAGGCTTTTCAGAAATGAAAATAGGAGAGGATATTGATTTAACGTTTAGATTGTGGCAACATAATTTTGAAACTCAGTTTATAGAAAATGCATTTGTATATCATAAACGAAGAGCAACCTTTAAACAATTTTTTAAACAAACTTTTGCATTTGGAAAAGGGCGTCCTTTTTTAAATAGAAAATACCCTAAAACTGCGAAGATTACCTATTGGTTTCCGTCCTTATTTATTTTAACATTTATTTTTTCAATACTTCTATTGCTAATTAACATAAAAATAGCTGTACACGCCTTTGGAGTATATTTTCTAATTTTATTTATAGATTCTTTATTGAAAAATAAGAATATTACAGTTGCTTTTTTTAGTGTAGTAACTACTTTAATTCAATTTACAGGCTACGGTTTTGGGTTCTTAAAAGGATTGTTAGAAATTAAATAAATGCAGCTTATTTTAGGTTGAAAAAAGACACAATGGCAGAACTCAATTAAACAGTTGGTTTTCTATTTGCTTCAATAAATGAAGTGTCGTAACCGGAAAAAAGTTTCATATAATGTTGAATAGAAGATCCGTAAGCATCTTTAAAGGTATTTTGACCGTGGCTTCTTAAATACTTTTTTACATTACCAGCTCCAGATAAATGTGCTGCTGCTAAAATTCCAGATTCTGTAATAACAATACCATTAATTTTTTTTCCAACACTTCTTCTAATGTCCTTTCTTAAAATCCACTTATTTAAAGAACAAAGTGCAACAAATGCATCTTCTTGTAACTCTGGAGTATTTAAAAAATTGTGAGTGTTGTAAATGTTAAATCTTTCTAAAGTTGATCTACCAAATTGATATTTACCTAAATAACCTAGAGTGTTAACCACGTGATACCTTCCCTGAGATTCTTTAAAAGCAACGGCTTCTCTAAAACCATTAAAAGATCTTCCAATAAAAGGTATGTTTATATCTGACAATAAAAGGGCTTCTTGTTGGGTAGGTACAGAACTAATTTCTGCGTGAAAGTCATTAGATTTATTCAAGTTATTTTTTTCTTCTGTAAAAGCTGACGCGATAACAATAATAACTAGTAAACTTAAAAATACTATTACTTTTCTCATAATTTAAAGGTTTTAATCCTTGTAAATTTCGGGGTGCAAATATATAACTTATTTTTAAATTGACAAATTATTATTGTATAATTATTTTTTTAACAGATAATTAACAAAAATAAATAATTTAATATTTTTTTTAAATTTTATAAAGAGAAATATTATTTTTATTGAAATATATGCAATCAGGTTACTAAATATAGTCAGTGAACTACCTATTAACTCCTTGCTTGTTTAACCAAACTTGATACTTAAATGCATTTTTGTTATGTTGTGATAACGTTTTCGCAAATTCATGAGTTCCAATATTAGTTACGCTGGCACACATATAATAATAGTTATGCTTTGTTGGGTTTAACACAGCGTCTATAGAAGTAATATCTGGCATTGCAATAGGTCCTGGAGGTAATCCTCTATTTTTATAAGTATTGTAGGGAGAATCTATTTCTAGATCTTTTTTTAATACTCTTTTAATAATAGTATCTTCTCCTAGATTTCTTTTTAAAGCAAATATTATTGTTGGATCTGCTTGTAAAGGCCATTTGTCTTTTAACCTATTTAAATACAATCCAGCAACCATAGGTCTTTCAGCAACAGATGCCGTTTCTTTTTGTACAATTGAAGCTAAAGTTATAACCTCATTCTTACTTAAATTTAGCGTCTTAGCTTTTTTTAATCTAGTATTGTTCCAAAAGCTATGATATTCGGTAAGCATTTTTTTTCTAAAAGATTGGGCAGATGTATTCCAGTAAAATTCGTAGGTATTTGGAATATACATTCCTAATGCTGTATTTTTAGAAAACCCATTTTCTTCAATAAAAGATAAGTCGTTAAAACAGTTGAGTAGAGCTATAGAATCTGCCTCAATCTGTTGTGAGATTCTACCAGCAAGTTTTTCAAAAGTATCTTGGTTGTTAAAAGATAATTTAATTGGGGTTTGTTTTCCACTTCTTAATAAATTAACCAAATCATTATTATTCATTCCTTTGGTAATTTTATATTTTCCAGGTTTTATGGTATTTGGATAGTTTTTTTTATTGGCTACCCAAACAAAAGGATTCACTCTTTTTAAAAAAGGACGTACTAAATTTTCGACATCGCTAAATTTGCTGGAAGAAGGTATTAACAAATAACCTTCTTTAATAGTATTAGCTTTGTATATTTTAGTATAGTAATTATAGGTTAAAAAACCACCAATTATAAATAATAATGCGATAATTAATAGAATACCTTTTTTTAAATTCATTTTAACTAGTTATTAATTGGTATAGAATTTCATCTTTAAACATAGCGTTTGAGTACAACCAATCTTTTTTGACTCCTACCTGTTTAAAGTTATTTTTTTTGAATAGAGAAATGCTTTTTAAATTGTCTGAAATAATATTTGCATAAATTTGATGTACATCTAAATAACTGATTGCATATGCTATAACCAGCTCTAAAGATTCAGAAGCATAGCCTTTATTTTGATGTTCTGGAAGTACTAAAACTCCTATTCCAACTCGTTTGTGTTGTGGATTAAAATCAAATAAATCAATCATACCAACGGGTATATCCTCTGTATTACAAATAACAAATCTATATTGTTTAGCTTCATATATATCTTGATGAGCATTCTTAATATATTGTTGTAATGTATATTTAGAAAAAGGAAGTTGTGTGCTACTTATTTCCCAAAATTCTTCATTGTTTTCAGTTGCAAACAAAAAATCTAAATCTTTTGGTTCTAGAGCTCTTAGGTTAATATTTTTGCCTAATAAATTTGCCATTATACATCTATTTTACCTTCAAAAACAAATTGTGCAGGACCCTTTAAAAAAACGTTAGTGTATGTATTTTTAATTTTTTCAAATGAAACTTCTAAGTTACCACCTAAAACTTCAATTTTAATTGAATTACTATTTGTTTTATGGGTATTATGTGCTGCAATTGCAACCGCAGTAACGCCAGTTCCACAGGCTAAGGTTTCATTTTCAACACCTCTTTCGTAGGTTCTAACTTTAAATGAATTAGCTGCTTTTTTTTCTGCAAAATTAACATTTGTACCAGTTTTAAAATAAGGAGCGCCATACCTAATTTTAGCACCAAGTTCTTTTACATTTATTTTAGCAATATTGTTAGAAAACTGAATATGATGTGGTGAGCCAGTATTTAGAAATGCGTGATTTTCTGAAACCTCGATCTCGCTAACGTCAATCATTTTAAGACTAATAATTTCATTTTCTATGGTTGCAAAATGTAATCCGTCTACCGCATTAAACGTAGTTTCGTTTTTAATAACGTTCAGTTGTTTTGCAAAAGCCACTATGCATCTGCCTCCATTACCACACATACTTCCTTCGTTTCCATCGGCATTATAGTAAACCATTGTAAAGTCTACATCATCTGAAGTTTCTAATAAAATAAGTCCGTCTGCGCCAATTCCAAAACGTCTATTGCACAGTTTATTAATTAAATGTGTGTTAGTTTTTGGAAAGGATAGGTCTCTATTATCAACCATTATAAAATCGTTTCCAGCGCCTTGATATTTATAAAAATGTAATTTCATTGATACAAATGTAGTAAATTCAAAGTAGTTTTTGCGCCTAAAAATAAAAGCTGAATTGTAAAATGTTAAAAATGGTTAAATGAGCGTTAATGAAGCGTTAAAGCTATTTTTAAGAGACAATAAAATTTTAAATTTGTGTGTTAATAAATTAAAAATTATATAATAATGAAAAAAATAATAAGTATTGTTTTGTTTTCGGCTTTAGGAGGTGCATTAACTTTGGGTGCTTATAAATTATTTTTAGAAAAGCCACAAGTAGTAATAGAAAAATCGATGGATGAAAGTCCAGTTACAGTTGCTACTAATTATTCAAATTCTTTTGGTAATTCAATAGAAAATACCGATTTCACAATTGCAGCTGAAAAAACATTGAATGCTGTGGTTCATGTTAAAAATACTTCCTATAAAACTGTGAGAGATCCATTTGCAGAGTTCTTTTATGGTCAGGGAAATAGCACAAAAAAATATTCGCAAGTTGGTACAGGTAGTGGTGTGGTTTTTTCTTCCGATGGATATATAATTACTAACAATCACGTAGTTAAAGGAGCAACAGATATTGAAGTTACTTTAAACAACAAAAAAGTGTATAAGGCAGAATTGGTTGGAACCGATGCTACAAATGATATTGCGTTACTTAAAATCGAAGAAAATGAATTGCCTTATATAACATTTGCAAATTCAGATGCTGTAAAAGTTGGTGAATGGGTTTTAGCAGTTGGAAACCCATATAATTTAACCTCTACGGTAACTGCTGGAATTATAAGTGCAAAAGGTAGAGATTTACACGGTAATGGACCAATTACAGATTCATTTATTCAAACAGATGCTGCGGTAAATCCAGGAAACAGTGGAGGAGCTTTAGTGAATACACGAGGAGAGCTTATTGGAATAAATACTGCAATATCCTCCAGAACGGGTTCTTTTATTGGGTATTCTTTTGCAGTTCCTTCAAATATTGCTAAAAAAGTTATTGAAGATTTAATGGAATTTGGAAATGTACAAAAGGCTATTTTAGGTGTAGAGGGAGGAGAGTTAAATGGTAAAATAGCAAAGAATTTAGATTTGGAATTGTCTGAAGGTTTTTATATTTCAAGGGTTGCGGAAAATTCTGGAGCTGAAAAAGCAGGCTTACAAAAAGATGATGTTATTACAAATGTAGATGGTGTTAGAATTACTTCATATGCAGATTTAACAGGATTTTTAAACACAAAAAGACCTAATGATGTTGTTAATGTAACTTTTGTTAGAAACGGACTAGAAAATAAAACGAGTGTAGTTTTAAGTAAAAATGAAGTAAGCGAGGTTATTTCTTTAGGTTTAGAGCTGAAAAATTTAGGAGCAAAAGAATTAAAAGAGTTAAAGATTGAAAATGGCGTAAAAGTAACAGACATTACAAATAAAGAGTTGCTGTATTATGGTGTAAAAACTGGATATATTATTACGGCGATTAATGGTGAAAAAATGCACTCTGTTGATACTGTAAATTCAATTATTTCAAGTAAAAGAAAAGGGGAAGTTTTAAGAATTGAAATGTTAAATTTAGAAGGGGAAACAGAACGATATATATTTAAATAATTGTTTGATTTTTGTTTTAAAAGCTGACTAATAAGTAACTTATTAGTCAGCTTTTTTATTTAGTGTTTTTATGTAAATATTATTTGAGTTCTGTCTCCATCACACATTTCATAAAATTCACCAATTGTTATAATATCAGATACTTCATCAGATAAATCTTCTTTTTTAAGTTTAAACATGTCAACTGCTAATTTACAAGCGTAAATTTCACCACCACCAGCAGTAATCATTTCTAAAAACTCATCAACCGGAGGCATATCTAAAGCTTCCATTTGTTTACGCATCATACCAGAAACTGCAGATTCTACACCTGGTAATCCACCTAACATTGTTGGGAAGGGAAGTCCACCCGGCATTCTCATAGCAGGGTTACCTGTTGTTGCAGTGTGTAAATGATTCATTGTTTTTTTTGAAATTCCATCTAAGCCAAAAAATGTAAAAAACACTTTGGTTTCAATACCTTCCATAACGGCTCCATTAGCCATAACTAAACTTGCATATACATCTTCCAAACTTCCTTTAGCACATATTAAGCAAACTTTTTCTAAAGGTTTTTTTTCTGTACTCATAATTTTATGTTTTTAATGAATAATAACTAGTTAGGTGGTTTATATACAGCTTGTTGGTTTAGGTATTCCTGCAATTCTTGAAGAGAACTTTAAAGGTCCTTTTGGAAACAATTTGTACAAACCTTTAATATCTACAACACCAGATTTTCCAACACCTCTAATGGTAAGCGCTTCTTTAGCGGCTGCTTTTTCGCGTAAAAAATTTATAACCTCAAAGTGTTTTGGAGTTAATTCGATTCCAATTTCACTTGCAATTTCATTTGCAATATCTTCATTCCATTGATTCATATCTTCTAAGTACCCGTCATCTGAAACGTTTACCTCTTTTCCTGCTATAGTTTTTACTGACATAATTATTAGTTTTTTTGTTATTTAAATTGTTATTTTTTTTCTGGTTTTATATCAAAAACCTTTCCTTTAAAACTCATGTTTCTAGACACAAAAGGGATTGCAATTCCTTTTAAAAGCATATTCCAATAAATCCATCGGAAAGCTAATTTTCCCCAATGATTTAAAACACTTTCTTTAAGTAATTTAAGAGGACCTATTTTTGCAAAAGGGAAATTACCGTGTACAGGTTCTGTTACATAGTTAAAATCTATTAGTAACGCTTTGTTATTTCCTGTTTCAATAAAACAATTTGCATGTCCATCAAATTCTTTTTTTAATGGATAACCATCAATATATAAAAGGATATTATCGGTTAATGTTTCAGCTTCAAAATGTGCTACAGAACCCGCTTTTGATGCAGGAACATTTGTAGCGTCTCCAATTACAAAAATATTTTCGTGTGCTAAAGATTGTAATGTGTTATGGTCTGTTGGTATAAAATTTAAATCATCTCCTAAACCTGATTTTTCTATAACAGAATCTCCCATATTTGTTGGAACAGTTACTAATAAATCAAATGGGATTTTTCGATCTTCATAATCTACAATTTCTTTAGTATCGTTATCAACACTTTCTATGGCAAAATCAGTCTCAATTTTAATTCCTTTTTCAACTAAAAGGTAATTTAAGGCAGTAGTACAAGTTGGTTTTGTAAATGCACCCGATAAAGGTGTAACATAAGTTATTTCAACGTTATCTCTTATACCTTTTTTACGGAAATAGTCATCTGCTAAAAATGCAAATTCTAATGGAGCAACTGGACATTTAATAGGCATTTCAGTTATATGAACTACTAATTTACCTCCTTCCCAATCTCTTAATTTGTTTCTTAAAGCTAAAGCACCTTCAAAAGTATAAAAATCAAAAATATCTTTTTTCCATAATGGGCCTGTTAATCCACTAGTTTCTTCAGGTGCAATTTTTGAACCAGTAGCAACTATAAGTACATCATAATTTATAGTTTCATCTTCTAACTGAACTTTGTTTTCTTCTGGAAAAATTTGTTCAATTTTTTTTTGAATGTAGTTTACTTCACTCGGAATAAATTTTTTCCCAACTTTTTTTACCTGTTTTTCTGTATAAATATCAAAAGGTAAAAATAAAAAACCAGGTTGGTAATAATGTGTTTTATATTGATCTACTATAGTAATTTTCCACTGATCTTTATATAGTTTTGGTAATAAATGGTTTGCCATCATTGTACCAGATGTTCCAGCCCCTAAAATAAGTAAGTTTTTCATTTTTTTTAGTTTAGTTTTTTTAATTTAAGGCATTTAAAAATAACCTTTTTATTGTTAGTAAAGTTACTTTAGTTGCAGAAATATTTTTATGATAAAAGTCAGATTCCAATGTCACTTTAGTTACATATTAAGGTAAACTAGGTTACATTATTTAATAAAATTTCAATTTTTGAATTTAAAAAATATGATTACTTTTAGCGAAGAATTTAGAAGATATGTCAGATACGATTGAACAAAAAATTAATACGCTTAGAGAAGAATTACGAATACATAATTATAATTACTATGTGTTAGATGCACCTGTAATTTCTGACTATGAATTTGATATAAAATTAAAAGAACTAGAAAAATTAGAAGCTGAAAATCCACAATTTTTTGATGCTAATTCTCCAACACAACGAGTTGGTGGCGCAATTACTAAAAATTTTAATACTGTAATTCATAAAAATAGAATGTATTCTTTGTCTAATTCTTACTCTAAAGAAGATTTAGAAGATTGGGAAAAAAGAGTAAAAAAAATATTGGGTACAGATGAAGTTGAATATACCTGTGAATTAAAATATGATGGTGCTTCTATTAATTTATTGTATGAAAATGGCATGTTAAAAAGTGCGGTAACCCGTGGTGATGGTTTTGAAGGCGATGAGGTAACAGAAAATATTAGAACTATAAAATCTATTCCTTTGGTGTTATCCAAAAAAATAGACATAGCTTTTGAAATTAGAGGAGAAATAATTTTGCCTCTAGATGGGTTTAATAAAATGAATGAAGAGCGAGTTGATATTGGAGAAGAACCTTACAGAAATCCTAGAAATACAGCAAGTGGAAGTTTAAAGTTACAAGATAGTGGTGAGGTAGCAAAACGCCCGTTAGATTGTTTATTGTATCATATTGTCTCAGATAAGCCGATTAAAAGTACACACTACGAAACTTTAGAATTTGCCAGAGAACTAGGTTTTAAAATTCCAAAAGCTATAAAAGTATGTAAATCTATAAACCAAGTTTTTAATTTTATTGAAAAATGGAATACCGAACGTTTTAATTTGCCATATGAAACTGATGGAATTGTTGTAAAAGTAAATTCATTGGCGCAGCAAGATGAGTTAGGTTATACTGCAAAATCGCCACGATGGGCAATTGCATATAAGTTTAAAGCCGAACAAGAAAGTACTGTTTTGAATGAAATTACGTATCAAGTTGGCAGAACTGGAGCAATTACTCCTGTAGCTAATTTAGAACCAGTGCAACTTGCTGGAACTATAGTAAAAAGAGCTTCGTTACATAATGCTGATCAAATAGAAAAATTAGATATTAGAGTAGGAGATACTGTTTATGTTGAAAAGGGAGGAGAAATAATTCCAAAAATTGTTGGTGTAGATTTAAGTAAAAGACCTTTAAATTCTGAACCTACTCATTATATAACACATTGTCCAGATTGTAATACGGAATTGATTAGAAATGAAGGTGATGCCAAGCATTATTGTCCAAATGAGTATGGTTGTCCAACCCAGATTACTGGACGAATTCAGCATTTTATTAGCAGAAAAGCAATGAATATTGATGGTTTGGGAGCTGAAACTATTGAATTACTTTTTAAAGAAGGTTTAATTAATAATTATGCCGATTTGTATGAATTAAAAGAACAACAGATTATTCCATTAGAACGTATGGCAGAAAAATCTGCTCAAAATATAATTGCAGGTATTGAAAATTCTAAACAAATTCCTTTTGAGAAAGTGTTATTTGCTTTGGGAATTAGATTTGTTGGGGAAACTGTGGCAAAAAAACTGGCAAAACATTTTAAATCTATAGATAATTTAATGAAAGCTTCTTTTGAAGAATTAATTACTGTTGATGAAATAGGTGATAGAATTGCGCAAAGTGTTATTGATTTTTCTTCAAATTTAGTTAATATTCAATTGGTGTCGCGTTTAAAATCGTATGGTGTTCAATTAGAGATGTCTGCAGAATCACAAGAAAATATTACATCAATTTTAAAAGATAAAATATTTGTTGTTTCTGGAGTTTTTACCATTTTTAATAGAAACGATCTAAAAAAATCAATAGAAGATAATGGGGGAAAGGTGGGGAGTTCTATTTCAAAAAAGACAACTTATGTTATTGCTGGAGCCAATATGGGGCCAAGTAAGTTAGCTAAAGCAGAAACTTTAGGAATTCCAATTATTTCTGAAAGTGATTATTTAAAAATGTTGGAGTAATTATTGTTAAAATATCCTATTAGCAAACACTTATTTTATAAAGTCTGTCTAAAAAGTTTTAAGTTTTTAGACAGACTCTTGCTTATAGTAAATTTAATTATTGAATAGGAATTTCAATACGTGCTTTTTCCCAAGCAAATGTTATTCCTTCTTTTGTTACCATAAAAGTTAATAGTTCCATGGTATCTTCAGTAAAAGCAGGTTTTAGCTTTAGGCGTAGTTGGTCATTTTCTTTATTATATCCATTTGAACCCCAAGCATCATTTTTTTTGCTAAAAATAACTTCCCATTCACCTTGTTCAGATGGAATCATAAAAAAACCATATTTTCCGGCAGGAACTGTAGATCCAGCAATTGTAACACTTTTATCAAAAGAAATGGTAGTATTTTCATTTGCACCACTTCTCCAAACTTTATTGTAAGGTACAAGTGCACCCCAAATAGTTCTTTCTTTTACACTAGGTGCGCCATAATCAACTGTTACGGCAACTTCTCCAATGTTTCCTGAAGCTTGTTTTCTAGGACTTTTTTGAGCAAATGTTATTGTTGCTACTAAAAGAAATACAAGCGTTAATTTAAATTTTGTCATAATTATTTTTGCCATTTAGCAATTGACTCTTTATTCATTTTAACATAATCTGCATTGTTGGCTTTTGTAGCACCTTCTAAAGATTTTTTAGCAGTTGCAATAGCACCAGCTTTATCTCCTAAGTCTGCTTGTATAAGACTCATTCTTCTTAAATACCAGAAAGGAGGATTGTCTCCAGCAGTTGCTTTTTTCATCCAAGCCAAAGCTTGTTTTAAATCTTTACCTTCTGTGTGGTAATAAGTTGCAGCTTGAAAATAATCGTTTCCAGATGGTCCTGCCATCACACTTTCAATACTTTTACTTGTAATTTTATCTGTTGGAACTTCAAAAGTAACCCCTACGTAAGTGTTTTCCCAAAGGATACCGATAACTGCAGAATTTGTTTTTAAGTCATCAAAAGTTACTGTAAAAGATTCGATTGGCATTGGCATTTCTTGAGTAGCTACAGTAGTTTTTGCAGCAACTTTACTTTCGTCCCATTTTTGAGGAGTTCCCCAGTTGTTAGCATCGGAGTAAAAAATGACATCCCAAGAAGTTGCATTTGGAACTGTAAAAATTGCATACGTTCCTTTTTTCAATTCTTGTCCATCTATAGTAACGTTATCGCCAAAAGTTATTTTTGTATTTGCGTTTGCGCCCGTTCTCCACATTTTTCCATAAGGGACTAAATCTCCAAAGATTGTTCTTCCGCGCATCGCAGGTCTAGAATATTCTACTGTAACATCGGTTAAGCCAACAACTTGTTCCATTTTAGCTGCAGGACTAGGTTGTGGTGTTTTAATTTGTGCGTTAGATGTTGCCGTTAAACCAACAAATAAAAGAAGTAATGATAAATTTTTTAGCATAATAGTTATATTTAAGTTTTGTAACAAATATAACTTATATAAATGCCTATAAACTAAGAGGTTCTAATTTTAACAAATTTTTAAGATGAATGAAGTATGGTGTTATTGGTAATTTTTCTTTCTGAAATAGTTAAATATGAATCCGAAAAAGCCTAATATAAGTAAGGGAAGAATGATATTAATCAATTGCCATTTTGAAGCTTCTTCGTAAGCTTTTTGTTTGTTTAGAAAAGCTATTTTTATGGTTTTAGAACGCAAGTTTATTAGACCAGAATCGTCTAATAAATAATTAACGGCATTTAATAAAAAATCTTTATTTCCGAAGCGCTGATTTGTAAATTTATGAACACCTAATTCAATAGGTTGTCCCTTTACAATTTCATTTGCAACAATGTCACCGTCTGAAATAACAATCATATTAGTGTTAATTCCAATTTCTTTGTAATCGCCTAATTTAAAAGGTTTTACACGATTGTTGTAGGCAGATTTAAATGCGCCTTCGAGCAATATGGCTAAAGGCTTATTTCCGTTAGAAAAATTAGCAGGATCTGGCTTTTGATTAATGCTTTTTAATGAAATAATACTTGGTGTACCAACAATTTTTGAAAGCGGTGAACTTTGTAATAAAACAGTTTTTGAAATGTTGTTTTTTAAAGTATCTATGCTATTGGCAAATTTAAAATTTACAGGTGCAATATTGTTGTTTATGGCGTGGTTATTTAATGAATTTGATAGTGGAAAATAATTCCATTGAAAATTATTAAATTGAGTTTTATTTCCAATATTTCCAGTTGCTAAAGTAATTTGAGAACTGTACAAATCACTTACTAAATCTGGATTAATTCTAACGCCATAATTAAAGAAGAAATCTGTTAAGCCTAAATCTCTAGGGTATGCTAAAGTTTCTCCAGTTTGCATTAAGCTATCTAATTCTGCATGTACATTATCTAGCATCCATAGTGTTTTACCGCCTTGCATTATATATTGATCGAGTGTGTATTTTTCTTCTTCCGTAAACTTTTCGGTTGGTTTTGCAATTATTGCGAGATCGTATTCGGCGAGCTGTTTTACTGTTTTTTGAGGTTGTTTAGCAACGGAATCTAAAGTGAAAGGACCAAGATAATAATAGTCTCCTAATTTTTTTAAAAAATCGAATAAGTAAACATCTTCTAAGGTGCCTTTACCACGTAAAACAGCTATTTTTTTTGATTTTTTTGAAGTTACTTTATGAATTGCATTTGCAAAGGCATATTCTAAATTTTGAATAGAACTTTCTAGTTGTTGGTCTTGAGAGTTTGTAAAAATATCGTTTAGTAAAGAAACATATTCTGTGCCGTTTTTATAATTAATTTCAGCAAAAGGAAATAATACAATTTCAGATAATTTTCCGTTTTCTTCAACTTGTAATCTGCTTGGTTCTAATCCTTTTTCAATTAATTCTTCACCAATGTCAATAGGATTTACAAATCTAAAATGTATGTTTTTATTTTGATTTTTTAATTCTTCTAAATGTAGTTTTGTTTCAATTTGAAGCCGTTTAAATTCCGCTGGAAAAGCTCCTTCAAGATATACTTTAATGCCAATTATTTCATCAACATTTGCAATAATGTTTTTAGTTGTTTCGGATAAAGTGTAACGTTTATCTTCGGTAAGATCAAATCTTTTATAAACTTTTGATCCAATGTAGTTTAGAAGGATGATTCCTATAAAAAAAATGGCTATTTTAGAATACTTATTTTTCATGTTGTATTCTAAGTTTAGTTAAAAATAAAAAGAAGGCTGTAACAGAAATAAAATAGATTAAATCTTGTGTGTCTAGAACACCTTTTCCAATACTGCTATAATGGTTGTTCATTCCAATTTTTTCAATTAAATAATCCGAATTTCCAAAAAGGTTATAGGTTGCCAAAGCTTCAAAACCATAAAATAAAAAAAACGAACTAAAAACCGCAATTATAAAAGATACAATTTGATTGTTAGAGAGTGTGGAAGCAAATATACCGATAGCAGTATATGCGCTTGCCAAAAATAATAAGCCTAAAAATGAACCAACTGTAGTTCCAATATTAATATTGCCTACAGGGTTTCCTAATTGGTATAAACTAAAGGCATAGATAAACGTTGGTACAATTGCTAAAACAACTAAAATTAAGGCTCCAAAATATTTACCTAAAGTTAGTTGCCAATTGGTTAGAGGCTTTGTTTTTAAAATTTCGATAGTTCCAGTATTAAATTCGTCAGAAAAACTACGCATTGTTATTGCAGGAATTAAAAAAATAAAAATCCATGGAGCTAAAAAAAAGTAACTGTTTAAATCGGAAAAACCTGCGTGTAAAATGTTATAATCGCCATCAAAAACCCAAAGAAATAATCCATTAACAACTAAATAAACAGCAATTACCAAATAGGCAATTGGCGAAGAGAAAAATGAAGTTAGTTCTTTTTTTAAAATGGGTAACATAATTTTATTAAAAGTTAATATTAGTCTGAAACATACATTTTATCTACGCTCCAAGCTTCTGGTTTTTTATTAAATAATATTTTTGTTTTCGCCCAAACTGTTTTAAATAATTCTGAGTTTCTGTAATTTTCTAAATCTTCTTCAGATTCCCAATAACTATATGTAAAAAATATTGTGGGTGTATGTTTATCTCTATATAATTCTAATAAACGACAACCTTTGGAGTTTCGTATTTTTTCTTTGTTATTATTAAAATTTTGAAGAAATGTATCAATTGTAGTTTTTTCAAAACTCATTTTTACAATGCGAACAAACATATATTAATTTTAAATAAATTTTATAGTTATCTTATCTCTATATTTTAAACCAAGTAAAGATGAGGCACCACCTACGGTATTTAAATTACTTCTATAAATGGCAATTTCTAAATAATTTGCAGCATTAAATAATGCAAGTCTGCTTCCTTCATTTTGACGGTTTTCTTTTGGGATTGAAAAGTCAACAAATTCACTATATTTTGAATAAATTTTCTTAAAAACATACCTGTTTGCTATTATTTCAAAATCACGTCCTTTACCAACTTCTTTAAATATCTTTTTTGAAATATTACTTATAGCATTTCCATAATTATCTATATAAATAATGTTTCCAGAAATACTAGTATTATCGGCAGAAATTGAAGGCTGTAATTCTACAAGTTTTTTAACATCAGTAATTGCTTTACCAATAACTTCAAGGGTTCCGCCTCTAGAAATATGGCAAGCAACTTTTACAAAAATATCTAAAACAGGGAAACTTGTTTCTATGCGATCGTGAATGTTAATTTCAACTATTTTCTCAGGTTTGATTTCTGCTGTTAAAAGAGAGATGATACCATTATTTGCGCAAATAAAATAATGATTGTCTAATTTAAGTGCAATATGTTTATTTTCATCATTTAATTCAGAGTCTACTCCAATTATATGGATACTTTCATCTGGAAATCCTTTGTAAGCATTTTTTAAAATATAAGCGGTTTCTATTATATTAAAAGGAGCAATATGATGCGATATATCAACAATCCGAGCATTGGGTAATTCACTATAAATTGTACCTTTTATAGAACCAACAAAATGGTCTTTTGTCCCAAAATCAGTAGTTAATGTAATTATTGACATAAAATATATGCGCGATTTTTTTTAATGAATAGCAATTAAATACCCTTAATAAAATGTTTAAAACTTATTTGAAAAGCCTTAACTATTGTTATTTGATATAATTAAATTTGTTATGCAAATCTAATCATTTATTCGGTTATTTTATGTACATTTTATTGAATTAAACTTAACACATTTTACATTTGAACGAACGTATTATTGAACTAACAGAGATAAACCCAAGCGATTTGTTTGGTACTCAGAACTCAAACGTAGATATTTTACGTAAGTATTATCCAAAGCTTAAAATTGTTGCAAGAGGTACCAGTATAAAAGCATATGGAGAACCTACTATTTTAGACGAGTTTGAAAAACGGGTTGAGATGCTTATAAAATATTTTAACCGTTACAATAAATTAGATGAGAATAGTATTGAGCGCATGTTAACTTCAAATGGTAAGGAGCATAAAAGCTCTAAATTAGCAGATGGAGTATTGGTACATGGTGTTGGTGGAAGGTTAATAAAAGCACAAACTGCAAATCAACGTAAAATGGTTGAGTTGATGGAGAAAAACGATATGCTTTTTGCAATTGGCCCAGCAGGTACAGGTAAAACATATACGGCAGTTGCTTTGGCGGTTAAGGCTTTGAAAGAGAAGGAGGTTAAAAAAATTGTATTAACTCGACCAGCAGTAGAATCTGGAGAGAATTTAGGATTCTTACCAGGAGATTTAAAAGAAAAATTAGATCCATATATGCAACCTTTATACGATGCTTTAAGAGATATGATTCCTTTTGAAAGGTTAGATTCATATATAGAAAAAGGTGTAATTCAAATTGCGCCACTAGCTTTTATGCGAGGGAGAACCTTGGATAATGCTTTTGTGATTTTAGATGAAGCTCAAAATACAACGCATAACCAAATGAAAATGTTTTTAACCAGAATGGGAAAAAACGCAAAATTTGTTATAAATGGTGATCCTGGTCAAATAGATTTGCCAAGGCGCCAGGTTTCTGGTTTAAAGGAGGCTTTATTAACACTTAAAAATGTTAAAGGCATTGCTTTTGTGCATTTAGATGAAAAGGATGTAATTAGACACAGACTAGTAAAAGAAATAATTTCAGCTTATAAAAGTTTAGAAGTAGGAAACGAGTAATTAATTTCTACAAATTAAATAAAAGTTTTAGGCAAACAACAAACAACCAAATACAATGAATACAATTAACAACACAGCATATAATTTTCCAAAGCAAAAATCTTTTTATAAAGGAAAAGTTAGAGAAGTTTATAATATTAATGATGAAATTTTAGTAATGATTGCATCGGATAGGCTCTCTGCATTTGATGTTGTAATGCCAAAACAAATACCATATAAAGGTCAAATTTTAAATCAGATTGCTTCAAAAATGATGGATGCAACTAAAGATATTGTGCCAAATTGGATTGTTGCAATTCCTGATCCAAATGTTGCAATAGGACATTTATGTGATCCTTTTAAAGTAGAAATGGTAATTCGTGGATATATGTCTGGACACGCAGCAAGAGAATATAAGGCTGGTAAAAGAGTGCTTTGTGGAGTTTCAATGCCAGAGGGAATGAAAGAAAATGATAAATTTCCAGAACCAATAATTACGCCCGCAACCAAAGCAGAAGATGGTGATCACGATGAAGATATTTCCAAAGAAGAAATTATTGCTAAAGGAATTGTTTCTAAAGAAGATTATGAAGTATTGGAAAATTATACACGAGCATTATTTAAAAGAGGTACAGAAATTGCTGCGGAAAGAGGATTAATTTTAGTGGATACTAAATATGAATTTGGAAAAACTAAAGATGGAAAGATTTTATTGATTGATGAAATTCATACTCCAGATTCTTCTCGATATTTTTATGCTGATGGATATGAAGAAAGACAAGCAAAAGGAGAAGCTCAAAAACAACTATCAAAAGAATTTGTGCGTCAGTGGTTAATTGCAAATGATTTTCAAGGACTTGAAGGACAAACTGTGCCAGAAATGAGCGATGAAAAAATTCAAGAAATTTCTGAAAGATATATTGAATTATATGAAAATATAACTGGAGAAACCTTTGTAAAATCTGATGTGCAAAATATTTCTGAGAGAATTGAGCAAAATATCTTAACTTTTTTAAATAGCTAAAAAATTAATTATTATTCATATTTAAAGTAACTATTTACTTGTGTATAATTTATTGGAGCTGTTGTGTTTTCAAGATAATTTATTAAAGTTTCGGCAGTAGTATTTGGTAAAAATGTTGGAGTTTTGGTGAAATAGTTGTCGTAAACCGCAGGAATGTAGTCGTTTAAACCTATTGTTAATGTTTCGTTATCATTTAAAACTTGGTTATTTGTATTTTTAATAATAATTGTATTGTTTTCTTGTTCAATTAAAACACCTGAATAATAAACTGAGGCCTTACTTCCTTTTAAAAAGTTTTTAATTTCTGCAACAGTCATTGTGTAAGTTACACTTCCATTGTTAAAAGGATCGATACTATAAATATCACTTTTTAAGATATCACCTTCATCTAAATCACTTCTAACACCACCAGTATTTTGGAAAGTAATATCAGCATTCATTTGGTTTCTTAGCGCATCGGTATAAAAACTACCAACACTAGATCTATTGTGGTAAGCTTCTGAAAAACCAATAACTTCACTTAAATTAGCGTTTATAGTATAGTTATCAATTAAGTCTTTTAGAGTACTATCAAAATATTGGTAAGCATTTAAATCAATTAATGTATAACTAGATTTTTTTATTTTTTTATCGTCAATTTCCAATTCAATTTTACCGAGATAATTTAAGTTGGATCCAGCTTGGTATATTGGAATATTATTGATTTTAGTATTAACTTTTGAGTGTGAATGTCCTCCAATTATTAAATCAAAATAAGGGTAATAGTTAGCAATATTTATATCAGAAGATTCTCCTAAATGTGTAAGAGCAATATAGAGATCGGAGTTTTCAGTTTCTTTAAGTTGTGCATAGTTGCCAATAATGTTCTGGTATTTCTTAAAAGTTAAATTTTGCACTCTCCAAGGATGCGTAGATGGAATAGTGGCGTTCTCTTTACCATTAGTTTCTACCAATCCTAAAAAAGTAACTTTTATATTATCTATTAAAATAGTTTTGTATTCATCGGGTTCTGGAATTCCAGTATCGTCCATTTCAACATTGGCACAAACCCAGTTAAATTGAGATTGGTTAAATCTGTCTTTTAAAATTGTCTCTCCATAATCAAATTCGTGGTTGCCTATTACAGAAATATCAAAACCAGTTTTATTCATTAAATCTATCATTGGAAATCCTTTCTCAGGATGGTTATCTACAACTGGGTTTCCAGAAAAAATATCTCCACTACAAACCAATAAAACATTAGTTTCTTTTTTTTCTTTCGCTACTATATCTTTTATTTTTGCAAAATTATTTAATTGTCCGTGTTGATCGTTTATATGAAATATGGTTAGGTTTTTTAAATTATTTTCTGGTACGGTGACAATATTATTACTTTCATTAGAACAAGAGAAAGTAAAAAAAGTTATTAAAGAAATGAAAATGTATTTAAATAGGAGTCTCATAAGTTGTTTTTTTGAGCAAGAAACCGAAAGAGGTTTATGATACTTTATTTATAATGAAATCTAAAACATATTACGAGGTAAAAATATAGAATTATACTATTTTTAGTAAATTATCTTTCAGTTTCTTTTTCTATAAATTTTACTATTTCAATTAACTCTTTAGTATTTAACTTGTTTGAAGTTAGCCAATTTAAAGCATTATTATTTGTAGAAAAAATAGCAACTTGCTGCTCATCATTAGTTATCATTGTTTTGTATATGGTGGTTGAAACAACTTGGTTGGGAGTACTAGTAATAAAAGCTACTTTTCTTTTTCCTAATTTAGGCGCATTGTGTATAATAAAATCTACAAATTTTTTTATATCCTCTGGTGGAGTAAAGAACGTAACGTCTTTAAAATGAATTAAGTAATTGAGGTTTGTTTTAAAGTCTTTATCAGTAAACGTTTTTTTTTTAAATTTAATGTATGAGTCTAAATCTATATCGCCTTTGTGATATTCGATAATAAGATTATGTTCATTAATTATTTTGTATGAACTTTTTAAACTTTTCACATAATTGGTTTGGTAATGTTAAATTTAAAAAAAAAGTCCTTTTGAAAAAACAAAAGGACTTATAACTTAACAAATGGTAAGTTTTATCGTTTCTTTTGCTGTTTAGCTTGTTGTTCTTGCGCTTGTTTCATAGCATCATTTAAGCGTTTTCTAAACTTACCTTCCTTTTTAGGCTTCTTTTTATTTTCTTCAATTTTAGCATGAATCTTCTCTTCATCTATAATATAATGCTTAATAACTAGCATTATAGTAATAGTTAATAAGTTAGAAACAAAGTAATACAAACTTAAACTACTTGCATACATATTAAAGAAAATTAACATCATAACAGGAGAAAGATACATCATCATTTTCATCATCTTTTGCATATCTGGCATACCTTCTTGTGTAGGTTGTTGCATTCCCATTTGCTGACTTTGACTCATTCTCATATAAAAGAAAATTGCAACAGAAGCTAATATTGGGAATAAACTAATATGAGATCCATACATTGGTATGTGGAATGGAAGTTCAAACACAGAATCATATGAAGATAAATCATCGGCCCATAAAAATCCTTTTTGACGTAAATCTATATTAGAAGGGAAAAATCTAAATAATGCAAAGAATACAGGCATTTGTAATAAAGCAGGAATACAACCAGATAGCGGGCTAACACCAGCTTTACTTTGTACAGCCATTGTTTCTTGCTGACGTTTCATTGCATTTTCTTTTCCTGGTAAACGCTTGTTAATTTCTTCCATTTCAGGTTTTAACACCTTCATCTTGGCACTTGATAAATACGATTTATATACCAAAGGCGACATTATAATTCTAACTACAATGGTTAGTAGAATAATAATAATACCATAATTACCAATAAAACCTTGAAGGAAATTAAATACAGGAACAAAAATTAAGCGGTTTATGTACCCAAAAATTCCCCAACCCAGATTTACTATTTCTTTAATATTTCTATCGTATTTTTTAAGAATTTGATAATCGTTTGGCCCAATATACCAATCCATATTATAATCAAACTCACCGGCTTCTAAAGTTAAAGGTGTTTTTAAAGCAAATGCCTTTGTAAAAACAGTATCAATTTCTTCGTCTTTAGTTAAAGTAACTGATGTTAATTTTGCATTATCAAATGCTTTATCTGAAATTAAGATTGCTGAAAAGAAATGTTGTTTAAAAGCTACCCAGTTTACATCGGATTCTTCAGCGTCATCTTCGCCACCAACAGAAAGATAGTCTATATCTTCATCACCTTTTTCATAATACATTTCTGTTTGCTGATTTTCGTAACGAATACTTTTTTCGTGACTATAACCATCCAAACTCCAATCTAAAGTGATTTGTTGCGCGGTGTTAAGAGATGTGTTTAAACCTTGAGAACGTACATTAAAATCAACCAAATACTCATCTGGTTTTATTTCATAGCGATATTCTAAATATTTAGAATCTGAAACTTTTAATTTCATTGAAAGTACTTCGTTAGAACCATTTTGTGTTAGAGTTGGTTCAAACATTAAATCTTTTGTGTTTAAGATTCTGTTTTCTGAAGTTCCAAAATTAATATTAAAAGAAGCGTTTTTATCTTTAATTATGTATAAAGGTAAAGAATCGTAAGTAACATAATTTTTTAGTAATGCTTCTTTAATTTGCCCACCTTTATTAGAAATTATTAATTTTAATACATTGTTTTCTAAAATTGTTTCACCCTCTGCAATTGTTGCTGAATAGCTAAAATCTCCTAATTTTCCTTTAGCTTTTGCTAATGATAAAGAATCTGTAGCTTGCGGTACTCTTTCGGTTGTATTGTTATAAGTTGCTGAATCTTCAGTTGCTTGGTTGGCTTCAACTTTTTCTGTTGCTGCTTTTTTCTCAGCTGCTATTTCTTCTGGTGTTGGTTGATTGCTGTACATCCACCATAACATTATGGCTCCAAGAAGCACAAAACCTATTAGTGAATTAAAATCGAATTTCTTTTCTTCCATGTGTATAATTAAATGTCAATTTGTCATCTACTTTTTAAAAAGTTTTAAAAAGCCCGACAAAAGTACTAAAAGTAACGTTAATAATTAGTTTTTATTAAGTATTCTATTTTAGCTCAAAGAATGTTCCAAAGCTGCTTTTACAAAATCTAAAAATAAAGGATGCGGACTTAAAACTGTACTTTTATATTCTGGGTGGTATTGCACACCAACAAACCATGGATGTGAAGGGATTTCAACAACTTCAACCAAATTTGTTTCTGGATTTGTACCTGTTGCAACCATTCCTGCAGCTTCAATTTGTTTTAAATATGAATTGTTAAACTCGTATCTGTGACGGTGTCTTTCGCTAATGAGTTCTTTTTTATAGATGTTTTTAATTTTACTGCCTTCCGTTAAATTACAGTCCCAAGCTCCTAAACGCATTGTTCCACCATAATTGGTGATGCTTTTTTGCGCTTCCATAATGTCAATAACAGGATTGGTTGTTTCGCTATCCATTTCAACAGAATTAGCATCTTTATACCCTAAAACGTTTCTTGAAAACTCAATAACTGCCATTTGCATTCCTAAACAAATACCTAAAAAAGGAACGTTGTGCTCTCTGGCAAAACGAACCGCATCAATTTTTCCTTCAATTCCGCGTTCTCCAAAACCAGGTGCGACTAAAATTCCATTTAAATTTTTTAATTTATTTGGAACATTTTCAACTGTTAAGTCTTCAGAATGAATCCAATTTATATTTACTTGAACTTCATTTTGAGCTCCAGCGTGGATAAAAGCTTCAGAAATTGATTTATAAGCATCGTGTAATTCAACATATTTTCCAATTAAACCAATTTCAACAGTATGTTTAGGATTTTTAAATTTCTTTAAAAAGGCATTCCATATTTTTAGATTTGGTTGTTTATCGTCTGCTAATTGTAATTTTTTAAGAACTACTTTATCTAAACCTTGATCTAACATTAAATTAGGAACGTCGTAAATAGTTTCAGCATCAATAGATTGTATAACGTCTTCTTTTTTTACGTTGCAGAATAAAGCTAATTTATTTTTTATGGAATCTGAAATTTCATGTTCTGTTCTGCAGACTAATATATCTGGACTCACCCCACTTTGCATTAGCATTTTAACAGAATGTTGTGTAGGTTTTGTTTTTAATTCTCCAGCAGCAGCTAAATAAGGAACTAATGTTAAATGAATAACAATTGCGTTTTCGTGTCCTAATTCCCATAATAATTGACGTACAGATTCTACATAAGGTAACGATTCTATATCACCAACAGTTCCACCAATTTCAGTAATAACAATATCATAATCGCCTGTATTGCCTAAAATTTGAATTCGGTTTTTTATTTCATCTGTAATATGCGGAATTACTTGTACTGTTTTACCTAAAAACTCACCTTTTCTCTCTTTATTTATTACCGATTGGTAGATTCTACCAGTTGTAACATTGTTAGATTGTGAAGTTGGAATATTTAAAAAGCGCTCGTAATGCCCTAAATCTAGATCAGTTTCAGCTCCATCATCGGTTACATAACACTCACCATGTTCGTAAGGGTTTAAAGTTCCAGGATCTATATTAATATATGGGTCAAGTTTTTGAATGGTAACAGAATAGCCTCTAGCTTGTAGTAATTTTGCTAAAGAAGCTGCAATAATTCCTTTTCCAAGTGAAGAAGTTACGCCTCCTGTTACAAAAACATATTTTGTATTTTTCATTATTCTTAGGTTTGGGCAAAAGTACTAACTCTATTTTAGTTTACAAAAGGGAAAAGCGTAAAAAGTTTGAAAGTTTAAGAGTGGGAATATTGAAATGTTGAAAAGGTTTAAAAGTTGATTGAAGGAAAGGTTCAAAGTCAAAAACTTGAGAATTATAGATTGAAACAAAAAAAGCACTTTAAAATTGTTGAAAATTAAAGTGCTTTTGTGAAGTTTAGTAGTAAATTTCTAGCTGTATAGTTCTTCGTAATATTGTTTTGCCATTCTCTCACTTGTAAATTCTGGAATAGTATCTGTGATACCATTAAATACAATTTCTTGCCATTTTTTAGGCTTGTCGTAATAGGTTGGTAATACTTCGTTTTCTAGAATGTCAAATAAATTAGCACAATCTTCTTCATCTTGCTCCCAAACAGGTTTTTTATGATCTAACTCAGGTAATACAAAGCAGTTTTCTCCATGTTTTTGAAATTCTGGAATCCAACCATCATTAATTGAAAGGTTTACAGAACCGTTGAAAGAAGCTGTCATACCACTTGTTCCAGAAGCCTCACGTGTAATTCTTGGGGTATTAAGCCAAATATCTGAACCGGATTTAAGCTGTTTTGATAATTCCATTTCGTAGCCAGTTAAAACTGCTAAGTTTTTTCTTGTTTTAGAAAAATTCACTAAGTGATTAAAAATATCAATAGCGTAATAATCTTTAGGATATGGTTTACCTGCCCAAATAATTTGAACTGGATATTTTTCGTTTGAAAGTAGTTTTTCAAAACGCTCTAAATCGTATAAAAGCATGTCTGCTCTTTTGTAACCAGCAAAACGTCTTGCCCAAACAATTGTAATTATGGTAGGGTCAAATCTTTTTTGAGTTTGATTTATAACAACATCAAATAACTCATTTTTTAATTCCGTTTTTCTTTCTTTAAATTTCTTAGCACTTTTAGTTTTCCAGGCTTTTTTTATTTCTTCATCTTGCCAGAAGTTTTGATTTTGTGCGTTTGTAATAGGGATTATTTCGTTAATACCATCGAAACCTTTCCACATATCATTAGAAACTACGGCGTGAAGTTTTGATACGGCATTTGATTTATTCGCCATTCTTAAAGCAGCAACAGTATAGTTTAACATACCGTTATTTACCATTTCTTGTCGTAATTCTTCTTCGGGAAGTGTTCTTCCAAAGAAGCCACATCTATTTAAATGTCTAGCGTCACGTTCTTCGTTTCCAGCTTTTTCAGGCGTGTGTGTTGTAAAAGTAAATTGCTCTTTTTTTAGACCTTGATCTCTTAAATAATAAAATGCAGGTAATGCGTGTCCTTCATTTAAATGATACATATCTGCACCTCCTAAAGCTTCAACAACTTTAGCTCCACCAATACCTAAAATTATGCTTTGAGAAACGCGCGTAAGTTCGTTTGAATCGTATAAATGATTTGTAATAGTTCTTGATAAATGATCGTTACCTTCTACGTCTGTACTTAAAAGGTACATAGGTACACAGCCAAAAATTTCAGGTTTTAAAATATAAGCTCTAACTTTTACTGCAGGATTGTCGTGAAGCGGTACTTCAACTTCAATTCCGGTATCTTCTAAAAAGTTATATGTTTTTTCAATAAAATCGGCTCTAAGTGTACGGTCTTCGTTTCTTGCTTGATCATAATATCCGTATTTCCAAAGCATTCCAACCCCTATCATATTCTGTTTTAATTCATATGCAGAGCGCATGTGCGAACCAGCTAAAAAACCTAGTCCACCAGAATAAATTTTTAATGCTTGGTGAATACCAAATTCCATACTAAAATATGCTACTTTTTTGTCATATTTTTTTGTTGGTTTGTACGGGTGATGCCATTTACTATATTCATTTACCATAGGTTCGTTCGTTTTAAAAAATTGAATACAAAATTAAGTCTTTGTGTTATTTTAAATCTGTAATATTTTAACTTATTTATGTTTGAAAATGTGTTTTTTAGAACATTTAGTTAAGTTTTTAGTGTTTTTTGGTTAATTTAGAACATATATAGTAGTGGCGTGTAATGCTCTTAAAATTAATTTTAGTAATTTTTTATAAATTTTTAATTGCTATTCTTTCTTTGTCTGCTTTGGTTTCGTTCTTTTTATCATTTTAAAAATTTCAAACCAAAGTACTGAAATGAAACCAATTGCAATACAGCCTAATAATTGTACCAAATTCAAAGTTTCAAATTCAAAAAAACTTGTAAGTGGGTTAACATAAAGGATAAGAGCTACAAGAGCAATGGTTATAAAAATGATATATAAAACCATATTATTCTTATACTTTAACGTTGTTAAAATAGAATAATAAAATGAGCGGTTTATTAAAGTCAGGAAAATGTTTGCGACTATTAAAACAGTAAAAGTCATTGTCCTTGTTACAGCTTCATTGTTACCACTAATTACTGAATATTGGTATACAAATAAAGTTCCTGCTGCGATCACCAATCCCTGCACAATGCTTATAGATAGTTCTTTCCAATTAAAAAAAGAAGTAGTCAATACTTTAGGTTGTTGCAACATTGTATTTTCTTCGGATGGTTCATTTTCATAAATAATAGAACAAGTTGGTCCCATTATTAATTCTAAAAATATAATATGGATGGGTGAAAAAATATTGGGGTAAATCCATCCTAAAGCTAAGGGAATAAATACCGTTAGAATTATAGGGATGTGTATAGAAATAATGTATTGGATTGCTTTTTTTAAGTTCGCATATATTTTTCTACCCATAGCTATTGCATCAACAACTCTTGATAAATCATCTTCTAATAAAATTAATGATGCTGCTTGTTTAGCTATTTCCGTTCCCTTTTTACCCATTGCAATACCAATATGTGCTGCTTTCAATGCTGGCCCATCGTTTACGCCATCTCCTGTCATTGCTACAATTTGATTGTTGTTTTTTAAGGCATTGATAATTTTTAATTTAGCTTCTGGAAACATGCGGGTAAAAATAGTAGTATTCATCACACAGGTTTTTAATTCAGAATCATTTAATTTCATCAATTCATCACCTGTAATATTTTTCTCGTAATCCTTAAATTCAATTTGTTTTGCAATTGCAATAGTAGTTGCGGAATAATCACCTGTTATAATTTTTACAGTAATGCCCGCAGTATAAAAATCTTCTAATACTTTTTGAATGTTTTTTTTGGGTGGGTCATAGAAGGCAATAATGCCTTTAAATTGAAATGGTAAATCTTGTTGTTTTGAGGGGTAATTATTTTCTGTAAAATTTGATACACCTATTCCTAATATTCTATAACCATCGTTTCCTAATAATAGAATGGCTGCATTTATTTGTTGTTTTTCTGTTTTTGTGAGATTTGAAATATTCATCAAAGCTTCGGGTGCTCCTTTTGCTGCTATAATTCGGTTGCCTTTATTGTTTTCAAAAACATGAGTCATCATAGGTGGTTTGCCATCTAATGGGTATTCATGTATGAGTTTGTAATTTGGTCGCTCATCATTTTGTGCAGTATCTTTATAAGACTGGTGCAATGCCACTTCCATTGGATCAAACGGAATAGGTTCACTTGCCCACATTGCCAATTCTATAAGTTGTTTTTCATCATTAGTTAATTGGTTGTTGGGTTGAGATATTTTATTTGAGTTTAGCAAAAATAGTTTTGCTAAACTCATTTTATTTTCAGTTATGGTTCCAGTTTTATCGGTACAAATAACGGTTGCGCTACCTAATGTTTCAACAGTTTTCATTTGCTTAACTACAATCCCTTTTTTCATTAAACGCCATGCTCCCAAGGCCATAAAGGTTGTAAAGGCAACTGGGATTTCTTCGGGCAAAATGCTCATGGCTAAAGTAAGTGACTGTAATAAACTGTTCAAAAGGCTTTGAGAATTCCAATAATTAATTGCCCAAACAAATAGAAAGGCTACAGCACCTGTAATTGCCATCTTTTTTACAAAATCTGCAATTTGTATTTCTAAAAGTGTTTTTTCTTCAATAATACTTTCTAGACTTATTCCAATTTTGCCCAATTTGGTTTTGTTACCAATTGCAGTAATTGTTGCAATAGCTAAACCACTTGCTACAGTTGTGCCGCTATAAATACTTTTATCTTCCTTAGTTTTATCCTTAAAAACAGCTAATGATTCGCCTGTAAGTATAGATTCGTTTACCGAGAAGTCGTTGGAATGAATAATGCTTCCATCTGCTACAATAAGGGTTCCTTCTTCCACAATTAGGCTGTCGCCTATAACTAGTTCATGGCTTTTTATTTCTTCTATTTTACCATTGCGAATGACTTTGCAATGGGGTTGAGAAAAATCTTTTAATTTTTCCAAAGCGTTCTTGCTTCTTGAATTTTGGTATAAAGAAATTGACGTGATGAATATGATAGCCGCTACTAAGAAAATCCCGTCACCTATTTCATCACTAATAAAATAAATAGAAGCAGCAACTAATAATAAAATCGTCATTGGTTCCTTAGCAATATGTTTTAAGGTGTCTAAGAAACTGTTTTCTTTTTTGTAGTTTAATATGTTTTGTCCAAATTTTTCCCTTGCAAGAATTACCTGCTCGTTTGTTAACCCTAATATGTCGAAATTATTTGTAGTCAATGTCTAGTTTTAATTACATTAGGTTGGATAGGGTTAGGGGTAATTATTACATATAAATCTCATCAATAATTTTAAAAGAGCCTTAAACAAAGTGAATTTAAATAGTATTACTTTTTCTTTTTCCGTATCATAACTTCTAGCATATCCCACATTTCTTCTGGAATTTCTTCAAGCATATTAAATTCACCTGCTCCTTTTAACCATTCACCTCCATCTATTGTAATAACTTCACCATTTACGTAAGCCGAAAAATCGCTCATTAAATAAGCTGCTAAATTTGCTAATTCTTGGTGTTCACCAACCCTACCAATAGGAACTTTCTTTTTTATATCAAACTTTTCTTTTAATTCTCCAGGAAGCAATCTATCCCAAGCACCTTTTGTTGGGAAGGGACCTGGAGCAATAGCATTTGATCGAATTCCATATTTAGCCCATTCAACAGCTAAAGAGCGTGTCATAGCCAACACACCTGCTTTTGCAGTTGCAGATGGCACAACATAACCCGAGCCTGTCCATGCATATGTAGTTACAATATTTAAAATAGTAGATTTTTTTTGCTTTGTTGTAATCCAGTGTTTTCCAAAGGCAAGCGTACAGTTTTTGCTTCCCTTTAAAACAATATCAATAATAGTGTCAAAAGCGTTTGCGGATAAACGTTCGGTAGGTGATATAAAATTTCCAGCAGCATTGTTAAGTAAACCGTCAACTTTTCCAAACTTTTTTAAAGTTTCAGCTAAAACATTTTCAACTTCAATATAATTTCTAACGTCGCATTGTACAGCTAAAACATTTCCTCCAGTTTTTTCTTCTAACTCAATTTTAACAGCATTTAATTTTTCAATATTTCGAGATGTTATGACAACTGAAGCTCCTAATTCCAAAAAATAAGTAGTCATAGCTTTTCCTAAACCGCTGCCTCCGCCAGTTACAACAATTACTTGACTTTTTAAACTTCCTTCTTTTAACATTGGTTTTTGATGCATAAAAACGGTATTTTTGGTTATTATAAAAATAGGTTTTTTTTTAAATTTAGCTTGAAAAATAATATTTTTTATTTTTTTTTAAATTCTATTTGTCAAACACAAAAGGATTTGTATATTTGCCCACGCTTTCAAGGAGACTTCTTCTTAAAGTAAATTAAGAAAAAAAGAAACACGATTTTAAAAATTATAAGTAATGCCAAAAAGAACATTTCAGCCTTCAAAAAGAAAGAGAAGAAATAAACACGGATTTAGAGAGCGTATGGCTTCTGCAACTGGTAGAAAAGTGTTAGCAAGAAGAAGAGCTAAAGGAAGAAAAAGAGTAAGTGTTTCTTCTGATCCAAGACCAAAGAAATAATGAAACAATAGTTTTATATATAAGGTGTTACTTTTATTAGTAACGCCTTTTTTTATGACCTTTTAATAAGTTTTTAAAACTATTTTTTTAAAAAATTTGAATTTTATAGATATTTACCAAATTATTAATTAATACTAGCAAATGCCAAAAAACAAAAACATTAAGTCAATTTTAATTATAGGTTCTGGGCCAATAATTATAGGTCAAGCATGTGAGTTTGATTATTCTGGTTCACAAGCAATTAGATCGTTAAAAGAGGAAGGAATTGAAGTTACTTTAATTAATTCGAATCCGGCTACAATTATGACGGATCCGTCTTTAGCTGATAATGTTTATTTAAAACCTTTAACAACAAAATCTATTATAGAGATTTTAAAAATTCATCCTGAAATTGATGCTGTGCTGCCAACAATGGGTGGACAAACAGCTTTAAATTTATGTATTGAAGCTGATGACAAAGGAATTTGGGAAGATTTTAACGTAGAATTAATTGGTGTAGATATTGACGCTATTAATATTACTGAAGATAGAGAGCAGTTTAGAAAATTAATGATAGAAATTGGAGTAGGACAGGCGCCTTCAACAACAGCAACATCATTTTTAAAAGGTAAAGAAATTGCTCAGGAATATGGGTTTCCGTTGGTAATTCGTCCTTCATTTACTTTAGGAGGTTTTGGAGCTTCTATAGTTTATAAAAAAGAAGATTTTGATGAATTATTAAGTAGAGGTTTAGAAGCTTCACCAATTCACGAAGTTATAATCGATAAAGCTTTATTAGGCTGGAAAGAATATGAATTAGAATTGTTAAGAGATAGTAATGATAATGTAGTTATTATTTGTACTATCGAAAATATGGATCCTATGGGAATTCATACAGGAGATTCTATAACAGTAGCGCCAGCAATGACATTGAGTGATACTACGTTTCAAAGAATGCGTGATATGGCAATACATATGATGCGTTCTATTGGAGATTTTGCAGGTGGTTGTAATGTTCAATTTGCAGTTAGTCCAGACGAAAAAGAAGATATTATTGCTATTGAAATTAATCCACGTGTTTCACGTTCATCAGCTTTAGCATCAAAAGCAACTGGTTATCCGATTGCAAAAATTGCTGCAAAATTAGCAATTGGTTATCATCTAGATGAATTAGATAATCAAATTACTAAAACAACTTCAGCTTTATTTGAACCAACTTTAGATTATGTAATTGTAAAAATTCCACGTTGGAACTTTGATAAATTTGAAGGTTCAGATAGAACTCTTGGTTTACAAATGAAATCCGTTGGAGAAGTGATGGGGATTGGCCGTTGTTTTCAAGAAGCATTACATAAAGCTACACAATCTTTAGAAATTAAACGTAATGGTTTAGGTGCCGACGGAAAAGGGGAGAAGGATTATGATACAATCATTCAAAAATTAACTTATGCAAGTTGGGATAGGGTTTTTGTAATTTATGATGCAATTTCAATAGGAATTCCTTTAAGTAGAATTCACGAAATTACGAAAATTGATTATTGGTATTTAAGACAATATGAAGAATTATTAGCACTTGAAAAAGAAATTTCAACTAATAAATTAGAAACACTTTCGTATGAATTATTGTTAGAAGCAAAGCAAAAAGGTTTTGCAGACAGGCAAATAGCACATATGTTAGGTTGTTTAGAAAGTGAAGTAAAAACAAAACGTACAGCATTAGATATTAATCGTGTGTACAAATTAGTAGATACTTGTGCTGCCGAATTTAGTGCGCAAACACCATATTATTATTCTACTTTTGAAAATAAAATGATTTCTCCAGATGGAGTAATTAAAACTGATAATGAAAGTATTGTTACCGATAAAAAGAAAATAATTGTATTAGGTTCTGGGCCAAACCGAATTGGACAAGGAATTGAGTTTGATTATTGTTGTGTACACGGTGTTTTAGCTGCTAAAGAAGCTGGTTATGAAACAATTATGATTAATTGTAATCCAGAGACTGTTTCTACAGATTTTGATACTGCAGATAAATTATATTTTGAACCTGTATTTTGGGAACATATTTACGATATAATTGAACACGAAAAACCAGAAGGAGTTATAGTTCAGTTAGGTGGACAAACAGCATTAAAATTAGCTGAAAAGTTAGATAAATGGGGTGTTAAAATTATAGGAACTAGCTTTGAAGCACTTGATTTAGCAGAAGATAGAAAGCGTTTCTCTGAATTATTAGTTGACTTAGATATTCCTTTTCCGAAATATGGAACAGCTACAACCGCAGACGAAGCAGCATCAATAGCTGATAGTTTGGATTTTCCAATATTAGTGAGACCTTCTTATGTTTTAGGAGGGCAGGGAATGAAAATTGTTATTAATAAAGAAGAGTTGGAAAAACATGTGGTAGATTTATTGCGAAAAATTCCAAATAACATGTTGTTATTAGACCATTATTTAGATGGCGCAATTGAAGCGGAGGCTGATGCCATTTGCGATGGAGAAGATGTGTATATTATTGGAATAATGGAGCATATAGAGCCTTGTGGAGTGCATTCAGGAGATTCAAATGCGACATTGCCACCATTTAATCTAGGTGAGTTTGTAATGCAACAAATTAAAGATCATACTAAAAAAATTGCATTAGCTCTTAAAACTAAGGGATTAATAAATATTCAGTTTGCTGTAAAAGATGATATTGTTTATATAATTGAAGCAAATCCAAGAGCATCTCGTACAGTTCCATTTATTGCAAAGGCATATCAAGAACCTTATGTAAATTATGCTACTAAAGTTATGTTGGGTGAAAAAAAGGTGAAAGATTTTATTTTTAACCCTAAATTAGAAGGTTTTGCAATTAAACAACCAGTGTTTTCATTTAACAAATTTCCTAATGTAGATAAAAAATTAGGACCAGAAATGAAATCGACTGGAGAGAGCATTTTATTTATTGATAGCTTAAAGGATGATCAATTTTATGAATTGTACTCGCGTAGAAAGATGTATTTGAGTAAATAAGATTAACTTTATTATAAAAAAGAGCTTCCGTTTGGAGCTCTTTTTTTATATAAAAAAATTAGTGCACTATTTTTATAATTATTAAATTTATTTTTTGAATTTAGATGTTATTGCTATGAATAAAATATTTTTTCTTCAGATATATTTACTTGCGTTTTTAGTTATTTCTTGTGAAAAAGAAGAGTCTGTTGTAGATAAACCTTTAATAAATCCTTCGGTATCAGTTTTAAGTTTTTCAATAGATGATAATATATCTGAAGGCGTTTTTACCTCTACAAGATTAGATGTTATTGGAAATCCTTATCCAAATATTGAAAATCATGGGACGGTTGTTTTACAGAATAACAAGCATTTTATTCAACAGAATTTAGGGAAGTTAAACACTGAAAATTTCGAGTCGGTAATTAATAAGAATTTAATTAAAGGGCAGCAATACACTGTTTACCCTTTTATTTACCATGATAAAAAATACGTAACTGGTGATACAATTCCATTTATTAGTAACGTGGATATAAATGTAGAGATAGAAGATTTTTATCCAACTAGTGGATTTGTATATGATACAATTACTATAAAAGGAAAGAATTTTTGTGTTGGAAGTGCAGATTTTAAAAATAGAATAATCTTAAATGGCATTATTCATGGGGTCATATTTGAATCAGATACTTTGATAAAGGCAATTGTTAGTCCTAGTATTAAATCTTCAAAATTAGTACCTGTTTTAAAGTCTTGTAATTTTGAAACTGTTATTGATAAAACCTTTTTAATTAATGAACCGATTTTTGATTCAATTTCTTCAAAAGAAACCTATGTTGGAGAGAGTTTGTTTATTTATGGGAAAAACTTTCATTCTAATTTTAGCGAAGTATGGATTAATAATATTGTTGCTCCAGTTAAAAAAAATAGTTCCGATATTGATAAACTAGAAGTAATAATACCTCAAGGTTTACCTACTGGATTGTTAGATCTAAAAATAAAAGTATTAGATAGAGTTATTGTAAAAGAAGAAATATACCAAAGTACAACACCGTTTATTGAAAAATTAAGCAATTATAAAACTGGTTTTTTAGAAGAAATAACTATAATTGGAGATTACTTTAATCAACCTGAACGTGATTTAAAGTTAAAAATAGGAGGTAAGGAACAGTCAATTTTTAAATATACTAGAGATTCAATAAGTGTATTGATTGATAGGGTTTTTAGAGTCTCAAATCCAAAATTAGAAGTTATAATTGGGGAGTTTGAAATGAATGAAGCAATACAAATGCTCCCCCCTCAAATTTTATCAATCGATAAAGAAAAATATAATTTAGAAAATGATACTGTAAACGTTAAAACTAGATATTTTTTAGCAGATTCTTATGAAGTAAAAGTAGGTGAATCAGGTATTGCAATAGGTGAATCATTTGATAAGGTTGAAGTAGACGGGAATTTTCCAATACCATTAAATAAATGGTTGAATGCAGGATATCTTTATCCGAATTACGAGTTTGATTCAACAGGAGAAATTAAAATTGATTTAGAAACAGCTTATGGATCAGTCTCAACAAATTTTAAGGTTTATGAACCAATTATAAGTTCTATTAATAATAAATCCTTTTTTCATGGTTCGCACATTAAACTAGAGGGTACTAATTTAGGTTATAGAGATGTGGGCAAAATTTTTATAGATGGAATTATGGTAAATAACCCATATAACTCAAGTTACACACTAGGAAATACTCATATAGATTTTAAATTACCTGAAACATATGTTCCTGGTAATTATACATTACTTGTTGAAACTGGGGGGCAATTGTCAAATGAAATTGATTTTGAACTTAAGGATATTATAGTTTCAACTGGTTCGATTCAACCCTTTACGGGAACAAGAAGAGATATTTTTAAATTTGGAGGTATTAATTTAGAGAGTAGTGGGAGTTATTCTTTGTTCCCAGAAGATAATCCGAATGCATATTGTTCTGTATTATCGAGTAATCATACTGAAGTAACTTTTAGTCTTCCTTACTCTAATCCTTTAACAAGTTCAACAAAACTAAAATTGAGGTATGGGCTAGAGATAATGGATGTGGGTGAAATTAATGGGATAGAGCCTTACAATATGTTAGATGATTATGTAAGTCATCCCAATTATTATGAAGGAAGTTGTTCCTTCGAATATAATCAGGAACTTTATTTTTTTAATAGGTATGGAATTTACAAGTTTAATTTATTAGGTTTAAATTGGATTGAAGTAGAATCTAATATGCCTGAATTTAAATATGGTTTTAGTAATAATCATCAAAGTTATGCTTCAGTTTGTAATGATACGTTGTACTTTACATACGGAGATGTAATTCATACATACAATTTGATAAGTAAAACTTGGGATAGTATAACAAAAAAATTTAATAATTCTAGTATGTGTATGGTTCATGAAGGAGAAATGTATTTTGTTGAACGTGGTCCAAATGGTTATGAATTTAAGAAATATAATTTGACAACTAATGAAATTACTTCCTTAAGCCAACCATCTAAGTTAAATGCTAATATAACAGGAGACATATTTTATTATAGTAATGGAAAAATATTTATGGATTTGTTACAAGAAAATATCATGGTTTATGATATTGCTACCGATAACTGGGAAGATATTGGACATCCAAAAACTCCGTATTTATATTTTTATGCAAATAATTTATATGTTTATAAAAACAAACTTTACTTTACTGGAGGGTTAGGGAATGGAAGTCCTGAATATAATATGTACACTTATAATTTTGATACAAAAAGATGGACTGAAAAAACATGGATGCTTCAAAAATTAAGAAACCAAACAATTTTTGGTGTTGGTGATTACTTATATATCCTATTTGGAGGAGATTTATATGGTTATGAAAATCAAAAAATAATGAGGTATCATATTCCTACTGATCCATATTAGATGTAGAACAAAAAAACAAAAAGAGCTCCTTTTCGGGCTCTTTTTTGGTTATATCTATTTTTGTTTGTATTTTTGTTTAAATAAAAAACATTTACATTGAACAATATTAAGTCAGAATTTACGATTAAAGACCTTGAAAATTTCACTGGAATTAAGGCACACACGATTAGAATTTGGGAAAAAAGGTATAACATTTTAGAGCCAAATAGAACTGAATCGAACATTCGGTATTATGATATTAATAATCTGCAAAAGCTTTTAAACGTATCGCTTTTAAATTCAAATGGATTAAAAATATCTAAAATTGCTGAATTGCCCGAGTCTAAAATAAATGCTTCTGTTCGTGAATTGGTTTCCAAGAAAGGATTAGATACACAAGCATCAAATTCATTTAAACTTTCAATGTTGAATTTTGATGAAAACTTGTTCAATATTACGTATAATAACTTAATTGCTCAATCATCGCTTAGAGATGTTTTTAAAAATGTTTTTTTGCCATTTATGAATGACTTAGGGTTGTTGTGGCAAGTAAATTCAATTACGCCTGCACATGAGCACTTTATAACTAACTTAATATCTCAAAAAATTCATATTAATATTGAGCGTTTGCAGCTAGCATCGCCTACTAATTTTGACAAAGTATTTGTTTTATACTTGCCAATGAATGAAATACATGATTTAGGTTTGTTGTATTTACATTATGAATTGCTATTGCACGGTTACCAGTCAATCTATTTGGGGCAAAGTGTTCCTGTGGCTAATTTAAACGATGTTCAAAAAGTATATGACAATATATGTTTTATTAGTTATTTAACCGTTGAGCCTTCTAGAATGTCAGTTTTGGAATACATTGAAACAGTTGATAATACTGTTTTAGTAGATACTAATAATGAACTTTGGTTGTTGGGTAGGAAACTAGCTGAAGTTAGTCCAGATTTTAATAAAACAAACATCTCGTTGTTTGAATCAATAGATTTTTTGTTAAAAAAATTGTAAAAAACACTGAACAAATTTGTTATTGTTTAATAAATTCATATATTTGTTAAACAAATGAGACATATAATAATTATTGGTTCAGGATTTTCATCACTTTCATCTGCATGTCATTTGGCAAATGCAGGATACAAGGTTACTATCCTAGAGAAAAATTCCACTATAGGTGGAAGAGCTAGAAAGTTCGAAAAAGATGGTTTTAAATTTGATATGGGACCAACCTGGTATTGGATGCCAGATGTTTTTGAGAAATTTTTCAAAGATTTTAAAAAAAAACCTTCAGATTACTATCAGCTTCAACGATTAACGCCAGCGTATCAAGTATACTTTGGTAAAGACAACGCTATTACAATTCCAGGCTCTTTAAATGAAATTTTCGATGTATTCGAAGAAGAAGAAGAAGGGAGTTCAAAGCATCTAGAGTCTTTTTTAAATTCAGCTAAATTTAATTATGAGGTAGCAATTAACGACTTAGTTTATAAACCAGGAGAATCTATTACAGAGTTGATTAATTTTACTACTTTGTCTAAAGCTAATCAGTTCTTCAGTTCAATAAGTTCTACTGTTCGCAAGAAAATCAAAAGTGAAAAGCTTCGGCAAATATTGGAATTTCCAGTGTTGTTTTTAGGAGCAAAACCAACAAATACACCAAGTTTTTATAGCTTTATGAATTATGCTGATTTTGGCTTAGGAACATGGCATCCAAAAGGTGGTATGTATGAGGTAGTAAAAGGATTTGTAAAACTTGCAGAAGATTTAGGTGTTGAAATTTTGACAAATCAAAATGTTGAAAAGATTAAAGTTGTTAACGGTAATGTAAAAGGAGTTGTTTCTAATGGTAATTTTATGAAAGCCGATATTGTAATAAGTGGAGCTGATTACCATCATACGGAAACATTATTGAATAAAAACTACAGAATGTATTCAGAACAATACTGGGAGAAAAAGACTTTCGCTCCTTCTGCTTTACTTTTTTATGTAGGTTTTAATAAAAAAATTAAGAATGTAGCACATCATACATTGTTTTTTGACACCAGTTTTGACGTTCATGCACAAGATATTTACGATAATCCAAAATGGCCAAAAGATCCACTTTTTTATGCAAGTTTTTCAAGTATAACAGATGCTAGTTTTGCTCCTGATTCTAAAGAAGCTGCAACTTTTTTAATTCCTTTGGCGCCAGGTTTAACAGATATTCCAGAGGTGAGAGAAGAATATTTCTTGAAAATTATGGAGCGTTTAGAAAATTTAACTGGACAAAATTTAAAAGATCAAGTGTTGTTTAAAGAATCGTATTGTGTGAATGATTTTGTAAATGATTATAATTCTTACAAAGGCAATGCCTATGGTTTGGCAAATACCTTATTTCAAACTGCTTTTTTAAGACCCAAAATTAAAAGTAAAAAGGTGAAGAATTTATTTTTTACAGGTCAATTAACTGTTCCTGGGCCTGGAGTTCCGCCCGCAATAATTTCTGGAAAAATTGTTTCAGATATGGTTATAAAAAATGCTAAATAATACTACTACTAACTAAAAAAATAACTTATGAAACAGCTATTTGATGAAACTTCATTTAAGTGCAGTAAAATTGTTACCAGAAAATATAGTACTTCTTTTTCTTTGGCGGTGTATATGTTATCACCCAAAATTAGAGAAGCTATTTATAGTATTTATGCTTTTGTTCGATTTGCGGATGAAATTGTGGATTCTTTTCATTCACACGAAAAAGAGGTTCTATTAAATGAGTTTGAAGCAGATTATTACAAAGCCTATAAAAACGATATTAGTTTAAATCCAATTTTAAATTGTTTTCAACATACTGTTAAAAAATACAATATTACAGACGATTTAATTCAATCGTTTTTAAAAAGCATGAAAGCGGATTTAAATAAAGAAACTTATAATACAGTTGAAGAATATAACCAGTATATTTATGGTTCTGCAGATGTTGTTGGTTTAATGTGCTTAAAAGTTTTTGTAGATGGAGATGATGAAAAGTATAATGAGTTAAAGTTTTCTGCAATGAAATTGGGTTCTGCTTTTCAAAAAGTTAATTTTTTACGCGATTTAAAAGATGATTACGAATTATTAAACCGTTCGTATTTTCCAGGTGTTAACTTAAAAGAGTTAAATCCTGAAGAAAAAGCAGAAATTATTGCAGATATTGAAGACGATTTTAGTGAAGCGCTAATTGGAATAAAAAAACTGCCTTTAGAAGCAAAGTTTGGAGTTTATACAGCCTATGTTTATTATAAAAGGTTACTAAATAAACTTAGAGAAACGCCTTCTTCAGAAATTTTAAATACCCGAATTAGAGTTTCTAATCCGTTAAAAATAAGTTTATTAGCAAAGTCTTTTGTGGTATATAAATTAAATTTATTATAGTGAATTATTTTGGAATTGTTGTTTTTTTATTGCTGTCTTTAAGTGTGCAAACGCCTCTTGAAAATGTAAGAGATCAATTTCCCAATATAGAATCGTTGAGACAGGCAAATAAATTTTTAGATGCCTTAAAAAATGACAGTTCACCTGAAGCAGTTGGGTATATAGCTGCTATGATTTTAATGAAATCTCGTTATGAGAAGGGGCCGTTTACTAAATTAAAATTTTTTAAACAAGGAAAGAAAATTTTAGATAGAGATATTTCTAAGTATCCTAAAATTATAGAAATTAGGTATATACGTTTTTTAATGCAAAAACAAATTCCTAAATTTCTGGGATATAACAAAAATATTGAAGAAGATTTTAACGTTATTTGTAATAATTTAGAAGCTTCAAACTTAAAAAATAGTTTTAAAATTAAGATGCTTAATACAATGTTATTAGTTGATGATTTAAGTATAAATGAAGAATCTAAGATTAATAAAATACTGATTAAATTATGATATTTGCTTTAATTACAATAGCTACATTTTTGTTGATGGAATGTGTTACTTGGTTGACACATAAGTATGTTATGCACGGTTTTTTGTGGTATTTTCACGAAGATCATCACCAGCCACGATATCAAAACTGGTTTGAGCGAAACGATGTGTTTTTCGTAATTTTTGCAGTTCCTAGTATTGCGTTATTTTACTTTGGTGTAGAAGGAGGTGTAAACTATTTATTTTTTATTGGTTTGGGGATAATGCTGTACGGGATTGCTTATTTTTTAGTGCACGATGTTTTAATTCATAAGCGTTTTAAGTGGTTTAATAAAACAACTAATAAGTATTTAATAGGTTTAAGAAAAGCGCATAAAGTTCATCATAAACATTTAGGAAAAGAACA
>Ga0193963_1000009_pt1 | contig 112712 bp, 108 predicted proteins | sample FB_6_MG_FD_140359 | JGI IMG/M metagenome (GOLD analysis project Ga0193963, IMG submission 140359) | Microbial mat bacterial communities from the Broadkill River, Lewes, Delaware, United States - FB_6_MG | ecosystem: Environmental > Aquatic > Freshwater > River > Microbial mats | place: USA...
ACGATGTGATCGATGCGCTAGGTGGTAACGATACACTCTTTGGTGGCGAGGGCAATGACACCCTCTCTGGTGGTGAGGGTAATGACCGGGTGTATGGCCAAAACGGTAACGATACGCTCTTTGGCAACGCGGGGAACGATACTCTTCGAGGCGATAATGGAGATGATTTACTCGATGGCGGTGATGGCCGTGATTCACTTTATGGTGGCCGTGGCAATGATATATTGGTCGCTGGTGCAGGTGATGGTGATTATCTTTCTGGCGAAGCTGGTAGTGATACCTACCAATTTGATGCAGGCTTTGGTAGTGATACGCTCAGTAACTACGATACGCAGGCCGACAGTATTGATATTGCCCAATTCAATGACGTGAGTATCGAAGATCTTTGGTTTAGCCGTGCTGGTAGCAGTTTGCAGATTAATGTTGCAGGTACTGATGACCAAGTGACCATCAGTAATTGGTATACCCACAGTAACTACCAGCTAGAGAGTATTGAAGTGGGTGATTCTGTACTGCTTAATACCCAAGTGGACCAACTAGTCTCTGCTATGGCTGTTTATGATGTGCCAAGTGGTGCGGGGAATATTGTGCCGCAAAGTATTAATGATGAACTGGCACCGACCATTGCGGTAAGTTGGCAGGCTCGTTCGTAATAGCCTAAAAGGCAGTTTTAGACCCTAAATGTCCTATTGTGCCTCCACTATTTTGATGAAGCTTGGTGAAGGCGCAATAGTGATATTATCGCAATTGAGCAATAACCGGCGCAATATCAGGGAGGGTATTGCGCCAAAGCCTGAAAGATTCAGCGCCTTGAGAAACCAGCATACCCAATCCGTCACTAACGGCCGCAGCCCCTTCTTTTGTTGCCCACTGCATAAATACGGTGGCGTTGTTTGCATACATCATATCGTAGCAACAGGCACCATCATTCAATAAGGCTGTTGGCAGCGGTGGTAAATCATCGGCTAAGCTGGCAGAGGTACCATTAATTACAATATCAAACTTCTGACCTGCTAATTCAACGTAGCTGCTGCTACTGCACAGTGAGCCAAACAGTTCGGCTAGCGCTTGCGCTTTAGCGACGGTGCGGTTGGCGATAACAATCTGGCTGGGTTGTTGCTCACTCAATGGCCCCAATACACCACGTACGGCACCACCGGCACCCAGCACGAGTATTCGCTGTTTGGTCAGTGACCACTGCTGTAAATTAATCATATCATTCACGAGACCCCAGCCATCGGTATTATCACCTGTCACACTACCGTCGCTGTTAGCGATCAGCGTGTTAACGGCACCGGCTTGTTGCGCGCGATGGGTTAGTTGGTCTGCATAGCGATAAGCCTCTAGTTTAAAGGGTACGGTAATATTGAGCCCCTTCCCTTCGCTGGCGAAAAAGGCATCGACGTGCTGTTTAAATTTATCAACGGGGACACATTGGCGATCATAGTGAATGACATGCCCAGTCTGTGTCGCAAACGCTTGGTGAATGAGTGGCGATTTAGAGTGGGCTATCGGGTTACCAAAAACAGCGTACTTGTCTGTATTCATAGTCAGTGCATCAATTATTGTTAGGATACCCACTCTCTCGGAGTGAGGTAATAGTCAGTTAATTCAGCCTCAGGGCTTCCTGCCTCTGGTTGATAGTTGTACTCCCAGCGCACTAAGGGCGGCAGTGACATCAATATAGATTCTGTTCGACCACCGGTTTGCAAACCAAATAAGGTGCCGCGATCGAATACTAAATTAAATTCTACATAGCGGCCCCTGCGGTAAAGCTGAAATTGTTTTTGTGGTTGTCCAAAGGGTGTTGTTTTACGTCGATTAATGATGGGTATATAAGCATCGGTATAGCTGTTGCCAACCGCTTGCATCAATGCAAAGCTATCATCAAAACCAAGTTCATTGAAGTCATCAAAAAATAGCCCGCCAATACCGCGCGGTTCACTGCGATGTTTCAGGTAAAAATAATCGTCGCACCACTGTTTAAAACGAGGGTAGATTTCATCGCCAAACGGTGTGCAGGCCTCTTTTGCTGTTTGGTGCCAATGGCGGCAGTCCTCTTTATCACCATAGTAAGGGGTTAAATCGTAGCCACCGCCAAACCACCATACGGGGTCGGCCCCTTCCTTTTCGGCAATAAAAAAGCGCACATTCATATGGCTAGTGGGTATATAAGGGTTGTTGGGATGAATCACTAGCGAAACGCCCATAGCCTCAAAATGTCTGCCTGCCAGTTCAGGTCTGTGGGCTGTAGCCGATGCCGGTAGGGTATCGCCAAAGACATGTGAAAAGTTAACGCCCCCTTTTTCAATGACATCCCCCTCGGTAATGACCCGAGAGCGGCCGCCACCACCGCCATCGCGTTGCCAGCTATCTTCGACAAAATGGCCGTTGCCGTCTGCCTTAGACAGTGCTTGGCATATGCCATCTTGCAGTGCTAATAAATAGGTCTTTACAGCATTTTTGTTGGGGGTAGCGTTATTGGCGTTGGACATGCAGTTGGTTTCCTGGAGTGTCAAAAAGGGCTATCGATGATGGAGATATCACAGTGGGTACTAAGCTGGCCGAATAATGCGCCCGCTGAGCAGGTCGCGAATTTCTGATGGTTTAGATGATGCCCCTGTATGGCCATTAGTAATTGCATCTAGTGTTTCGGCGCCAAAATAGCGATGTACTTGCCAAGCAAATACAGCCGGTGGCTTACCTTGTGGATTTGCTGATGTAGAAACAATGGGGCCTTTGTAATGATTACACAGCGATTGAATAACGCGGTGGTTGCTAACACGCAAGGCAACAGTATCAAATTGACCGGTTATCCAGGGTGACACTCGCCCCTTGTGTGGCACCAGCCATGTATAAGGGCCTGGCCAGCTGTGTTCAAGTTGCTGGTAGTGTTCTTTACTCAAGTCGTGCAATAAAAAATTGAATTGCCGAATATGGCTAGCGACTAAAATAAGCCCTTTTTGAGGCAGGCGCTGCTTTAAATGCAAGAGGTGTTCAATCGCTTTAATGTTTTCTGGATCACAACCCAGGCCCCATACCGCCTCTGTCGGGTAGGCTATAACACCACCGCTGTGCAGTGCAGTAACGGCTTGATGAATGCGAGGGTACAATGGCCAATTTGTCATAATAATACTAGTTGTTAGCGCAGTAGAGAATCGCAGGAACCTTACCCTAAGTTGTTATGTGACTCAATGGTCTGTTGAGTATATTACTCTTTCAATGCCCCAGTGTGACTGTTGCACAATGCCTTTAAGCTCAAGAGATAGTACTGTTGCAGCGATTTGTGCAGTTGGGAGTTGTAAGTATTCCACGAGTTGGTCTATTGAGGTAGGCTCATAGCCCATCTGCTCCAGTAACTGTTGTTCCTCAGGGGTTAGTGTTGGTTGTGGGTTATGAGGTTGCGCATGGTGGGATGTACAGGTCGTGCTTGCACCAAATAACCCATCGAGCTGCTGGGTAATATCATCAATGGTTTCAGTGAACGTTGCTCCCTGTTTGATTAGCCAGTGGTTACCCTTTGATTGAGGGCTATGGATAGACCCCGGTAGTGCAAATACCTCGCGATTTTGCTCCAGTGCAAAGCGCGCCGTAATTAGAGAGCCGCTTTTTAGCGCGGCCTCAATGACGAATGTTCCGAGGCTTAAGCCGCTGATAATGCGATTGCGCTGTGGAAAGTGCCCGGCTTTAGCAACAACCCCAGGGGTAAACTCACTGACTAGCGCCCCACCTGATTGAATAATCTCATGTGCCAGTTGCTGGTGGCGCTTTGGGTATATAAGGTCGATACCTGTTGCCATGACGGCGATGGTTTTCCCTTGTGCTGTAATCGCCGCTTGGTGGGCAATCCCATCAATACCTAATGCTAACCCGCTAGTAATGATAAAACCTTGTTGTGCAAGTGATGCTGCAAAGGCATGGGCATTTTCTTGGCCTACGGCGGTAGGGTTGCGTGTGCCTACGATGGCCAACTGAGGTTGTTGCAACAATTCACAGCACCCTTTAACAAACAACAATGGCGGTGGGCGATAAATCTCCTTGAGCTGTGTTGGGTACTGGCTGTCGGTATGGCTAATTATGTGGGCGCCTTGCTGGGAAACACTGGCTTGTATTTGAGTTACCTGTTGTGCCAGCTCGCTTTGATTGCTAAGGCGTTGATATTCACCGAGCAATACTTTTGCACGTGTATTGAGCGCGGGTAGTTCATTCACCGGTGTGGCTATAATGGCACTTGGGGTATCGTAGTGATCAATCAGGTTCCAGTAACGGCTGGCGCCGATGCCTGGTAGTGAACACAATAGTAAAGAGGGGTTTATTGGTGTAGTCATTATTCGTCATCCTTGAGTGGGTAGATTCGTTCATCCTGAACCGTTGTTGGTGTTGTCTCTGTGGGTACCGTTTATAATACTCAATATATCATAGAAGCAGTATTGTTTGGCAATACTGCTTCTATGATGTGTTTATGGATTGCGTACAATATCATCCACTGAGAGAGCTCGGTCTGCTTTAAGCACAATTGCCAAGCTCATCTTCTCAAAGGTTCTAAAGACCATCAATAGCCCCGCACGCTCTTCGGGTAGGATAATGGTGTCTTTTGCGATGCGGTCTTTAACGGACTCGCCTCGTTTATAGATGGCCATCACATTGCCCACTGCAAGGCCCTCACGCTCGCCACGGTTGACCATGACAATATCCAGCATGCCGACTTGGGTAACACCTTCTTCTACCGCCATGATCACGCCTTCGATCTCGGTGCTCGGAGACGATGGGAAGAAGGTTGAATCAATGGCTCTTTCTTCGTCGGGAAGTAGGCGGTCACCAACACGAACTTCCTGTGTGGTACGGTTAACGGTGAGAGTCGCAACTTCTTTGTCGAGGGCTTTCATGGTAGCCGTACCAATATCCATTGCCTGAACACCAAGCAATTCTTTGGTTTCTGGGTCTACATATCGGTCACCTTTGCGATAAACGCCATAGGCAGGAATATCGCTAGGAAAGGTGCCGCGTGCATACATATTGTCGCCAGCACCCAATATAAGGTGTTTCTGTGCACCGGCTAGTACGTAGGGCGCAGCATCAAGTACTTCGTCAGTGACAATGCGTGTACGTGATAGAAAGCTATTGATTTCATCAAGGGGAATTGCCGGTATCGCATCGGTAATAGCCGATTCATAAATACGCGGGGATAGCTTAGCTGTGCCCGGTGCGAGCCGCACGGTGCGATTAACCGTCAGCCTAGGCTGGCCGTCAATATATACCAAGCTCACAATATCCCCAGGGAATATAAGGTGAGGGTTGTCTATTTGAGGATTAACGTGCCATATTTCTGGCCACAACCACGGGCTTTTCAGGAATGTGTTTGAAATATCCCACAGGGTATCCCCTTTAACTACCGTGTAACGATCGGGGTGATCAGCTCTTAGTAGAGCGTCATTCGCATTAACTGTCAGTGCAATTCCTAGAGCGACCAATAGGCCAACAATACATTTTTTCATGTAACCGATCCTGTTTTTATGCGGCCTGTTTTGCCGACGAGAAAATCATCGGCGGGAAAGCCATTACCCGTTATAATAGCATTAATTGTCGCTGTTAACGGAAATCTACAGATGCATTATGGCAGCTCTTTACCACAGGGCGTAGCTATCTGCGTTTGTGAAACAATGTAGCCCGTCACTGCATTTATAGCATGAAATCCTGTATGATCATAATGTTAGCTGCGATTGTTAGCTTTTTACTAGAAGTTTGTCACAAACACTTGGTTTTGCAAATATTATGGCGATACGAGATATCTTAGAATTCCCCGATCCTAGGCTACGCACACAGGCGGCTGTTGTCGATGTCGTTGATGATACGGTTCGTCAATTAATCGATGATATGTTTGAAACAATGTACGATGCGCCAGGCATTGGCTTGGCCGCTACCCAAATTAATGTGCACCAACAGGTCATAGTGATTGACACCAGTGAAGATAAAAGCGAACCGCTGGTGTTTGTTAACCCGGTCATTACCGTACTCGATGAAACACCTGATGAGTACGACGAAGGGTGTTTATCTGTCCCCGGCTTTTATGAAACGGTGGTGCGGCCGCAGAAGGTGCGCGTAGAGGCTCTTGATCGCGAGGGCAAACCCTTTACCATAGAACCTCTGGGTCTGTTAGCCGTTTGTATACAGCACGAGATAGACCACCTTAATGGTAAGTTATTTGTTGATTACTTGTCTTCAATGAAGCGCCAGCGAATACGTAAAAAGTTGGAAAAACGCCATCGAGAGCAAGCCGGATAGACATGACACCTACAATAGTATTAGCGCTGTTTTTGCGCTAATACATCTCCCCCTACCCTATTTGTATAGCCCGTATTTTCGCGCTCAATAATAGAGATGAATACATGACAGATACCACCGATGATGGGTTGCGTATTATTTTTGCAGGAACGCCTGACTTTGCGGCACACCATCTAGCAGAGCTTATTGATAGCAAACACCGTATTATCGGTGTTTACACTCAACCCGATCGCCCGGCTGGGCGCGGCAAGAAGTTAACCTCAAGTCCTGTAAAGCAGCTGGCAGAAGCCCATGATTTGCCTGTATTTCAACCACAGAGCTTGAAGGATGAAAAACAGCAGCAGCAGCTCGCATTGTTGAATGCTGATGTTATGGTGGTGGTGGCTTATGGCTTGTTGTTGCCTCAAGTAGTGCTCGATACCCCTCGTTATGGTTGCTTGAATGTACACGCATCACTGCTGCCGCGCTGGCGCGGTGCAGCACCAATCCAGCGGGCAATTGGCGCTGGTGATACCCACAGCGGGGTCACTATTATGCAAATGGACCAAGGGCTGGATACCGGAGACATGTTGGCAAAAGTCGATTGTAAAATAGAAGATAGTGATACTAGTGTAGAGCTGCATGATAAACTGATGGCCATGGGGGCACCGGCCTTATTGCAGACGCTATCTCAGCTAGCAAACAACACGCTTAAGCCAGTCCCGCAAGATGATAATCTAGCGTGTTATGCCGCTAAAATAACCAAAGAAGAAGCCTTAATTGATTGGCAGCGCCCTGCACGCGAAGTGATCTTGTCGGTTCGTGCTTTCAACCCTTTTCCTATTGCCTATACCTTAGACGGTGGTGAGCGCATCAAAATACACCGCGCACAGTTGGCTGATATTGCTGAGACTGTAGCACCTGGTGAGATTCAACAAGTCAGCGATAATGGCTTGGTCGTTAGTTGTGGTCAGGGTGCTATTGTGGTGACAACACTGCAACTGCCGGGCAAAAAAGCGATGACCATGGGGCAATTATTTAATGGTCACCCTAATCGCTTTGTTGTCGGGCAGATATTAGGTGGTAATGTCTAATACAGCGTGCCAAAGTAACTTGTATGTCTAAGCAAATAGAGACTCTATAGTGACAAAATCAAAACAGCCCGGTGTCAAACCCGCGCGCGTGGTGGCCGTCGAGATTGTGGCGCAACTACTGCAATCTGAGGGCTCCTTAGCTAGTTTGCTGCCAGCTGCTATTGAGCCTCTTGCGCCTGAAAATAAGCGGCTGGTACAAGAGCTTTGTTATGGTTGTTGCCGTTGGCATTCCTACCTAGAGGCCGTTTTGCAATTATTGCTCACAAAACCTTTGAAGAAAAAAGACAGTGATATAAAAGCGTTATTGCTGTTGGGTCTATACCAGCTGGAATACACGCGTATCGCTGATCACGCGGCGATTAATGAGAGTGTCAATATTACTCGTACGCTTAAAAAAGTATGGGCGAGCAAACTGGTTAATGGTGTATTGCGGCGCTATCAACGTGAAAAAAGTACACTGCTTGATACTGTAGCGGCTAGTAGCAATGAGGCACTCTTTGCACACCCTAAGTGGTTGATTGACGCCATTGGCGATGCATGGCCTGTAGAGATGCCTAGCATTATGGATGCGAACAATCAGCACCCCCCTTTTACCTTGCGGGTTAATCAACGCAAAGTAACACGAGATGACTATCTGTCACAATTGGCTCGTGAAGATATTGCGGCTACCCCAACACCCCATAGCCACTATGGTATTACACTTGCAAAAGGTTGCCCGGTTACTGCATTGCCGGGATTTAGCGAGGGTTGGTGTAGTGTACAGGATGAGGCGGCACAGCTCAGCGCGGGCTTACTGGATCTTCAACCGGGTATGACAGTACTCGACGCATGTTGCGCCCCTGGTGGTAAAACCTGTCATATCGCAGAGACACAGCCTGGCCTTAAAAAACTAGTGGCGCTGGATGTTGAGCGCCGTCGCCTGCCTCGTGTTGTGGAAAACCTAACGCGACTCAAGCTGGAGGCAACGGTTGTTTGTGGTGATGCGGGTTCACCGCAATCTTGGTGGGAGGGTGAACCGTTTGACCGTATTCTCGTTGATGCGCCCTGCTCTGCGACGGGTATTATTCGTCGCCAGCCCGATATTAAACTTCTGCGCAGGCCAGAACATATTGCACAATTAGTACAGCAACAAGAGCGCATTCTCCAACAACTTTGGCCATTACTGGCTGTTGGTGGGCGCTTGCTTTATGCTACGTGTTCTATTTTGCCCGCCGAGAACACCGGTGTTATCGAGCAGTTTTTACGGGTGACTACAGATGCAAAACACGAGCCTATCATTGGGTCTTGGGGTATCGAACAGCCCTGTGGCCGACAGTTGTTACCCACACTTAATGGCCACGATGGTTTTTACTATGCCTGTTTGAGTAAACACTCCGGGATTTAATAGACGCAATAGATGACATTTTGCTAAATTAATCGTTTAGTGCCAAGATACTCTCAGGGTTGTTAATGATTGCAACGGATTAAACCACAGCGATGAAAATAATTATTCTAGGTGCAGGACAAGTGGGCGGTACACTTGCGGAGCACTTGGCAAAAGAAAATAATGACATTACCGTTGTTGATAACTCAACCGAGCGTTTGCGCGAATTACGTGACCGGCTTGATATCGGTGTTATTCATGGCCATGCCTCTAACCCGGATATATTGAAACAAGCCGATATTGATGATGCGGATATGTTGATCGCCGTTACACCTAACGACGAAATCAATATGGTGGCCTGCCAGATTGCGTATAGCCTTTATCGTACACCGACAAAAATTGCCCGTATTCGCTCTGATGCCTATGCCAGTAAAACTAAATTGTTTGGCAAAGAAGGTATTCCTATCGATGTGATAATCAGCCCTGAGCAGTTAGTCTCTGATTATATTTCACGGCTGATCGAACACCCCGGGGCCTTGCAGGTGCTTGATTTTGCGGAGGGCGAAATACAATTAGTTGCTGTTAAAGCCTATTACGGCGGCCCACTAGTAGGGCAAGAGCTTCGATTTTTGCGCCAACATATGCCCAATGTGGATACGCGAGTAGCGGCAATTTACCGTCGTGGGCAGGCTATTATGCCTCAAGGTTCTACCGTTATTGAGGCTGACGATGAAGTCTTTTTTATCGCAGCTAAGGCCAATATTCGTGCGGTAATGAGCGAATTGCGTCGTCTTGAGCGAACATACAAGCGTATTATCATCGCCGGTGGCGGTAATATCGGTGTGCGCCTTGCCAAAAAACTTGAAGCGCGCTACTCGGTTAAAATTATTGAACTTTATACCGAGCGCTGTCAGTTGCTGAGTGAAGAGCTTGAATATACGGTAGTGCTTAATGGTAGTGCCTCTGATCAGGATTTACTGCTTGAGGAAAATATCGAAGAGACCGATGTCTTTTTAGCACTGACTAACGATGAAGAAGCTAATATTATGTCTTCTATGTTGGCTAAGCGCTTGGGTGCGAGAAAAGTGATGGCATTAATTAATAACCCTGCCTATGTTGACCTCGTGCAAGGTGGTGATATCGATATCGCTATATCACCACAGCAAGCGACTATTGGCAGCTTGCTTAGTCATGTGCGCCGAGGCGATATGGTTAATGTTCACTCATTGCGCCGCCGAGCGGCAGAAGCGATTGAAGTGATTGCCCACGGTGATGAAAACAGCTCTAAAGTCGTTGGCAAAGTAATTGAAGATATTGACCTGCCCGAAGGCGCGACGATTGGCGCTATTCTCAGAGAGGGCGAAAAAACCAATGAAGTTATTATTGCCCACGATGATACTGTTATTCTCAGTAGTGACCATGTGATTGTATTTTTAGTAAATAAAAAGCATACAAAGCACATTGAAAAATTATTCCAAGTAGGCTTCTCATTTTTTTGAGTCCCTCAAAAAAATCACCATTAACAGCGGCATTGATGGATTAAAAATCTATGCATTTTGCGATTATTTTTCGAGTTCTCGGTTTGCTGTTAATGCTTTTCAGCTTAACGTTAATGCCACCGATAATAGTGTCTTTAATTTATAACGATGGCGCTCATGTCGCTTTTTTACTGTCTTTTTTAAGTATTTTTTTAGTAGGGTTAGTCGCTTGGGCGCCGGTTTATAATCACAAACAGGATTTGCGTACACGAGATGGCTTTTTAGTCACTGCATTATTTTGGACCGTGCTAGGCCTGGCCGGTGCCGTGCCTTTTATTTTAGTTGAAAGCACCAGCTTATCGCTAGCTGATGCAGCGTTTGAATCCATTTCTGGGTTAACAACTACCGGTGCAACAGTTATCACCGGTCTTGATTCGCTGCCAAAATCAATTTTATTTTATCGACAACAGCTTCAATGGTTAGGTGGCATTGGTATTATTGTTATTGCTGTGGCTATTTTACCTATGCTAGGCATTGGAGGCATGCAGCTGTATCGTGCTGAAACCCCAGGGCCGGTTAAAGATTCAAAATTAACACCGCGAATTACCGAAACAGCTAAAGCACTTTTTTTAATTTATCTTAGTTTAACCGCTACCTGTGCACTGAGTTTTTGGGCCGCAGGCATGACCGGCTTTGATGCAATTTGTCATGCGTTTTCTACAGTGGCCATTGGTGGCTTTTCTACTCATGATGCGAGTATTGGCTTTTTCCAAAGCCCATTAATTATTGCGATTACGATTGTTTTTATGGTGTTTTCAGGTGTGAATTTTGCGCTGCACTTTACATTTTGGCAAGCGCGAACCTTCATGCACTATTTTATGGACCCTGAGCTTAAGTTTTATGTGTATTGCTTAATTGGTGGCAGTATAGTGACGGTTAGCTACTTATATTTCTCGGCGACTTACGGTATTAATGACAGTATTTTAAATGGTGCTTTTGAGTTTGTATCGCTGCTGACAACAACGGGTTTTGGTGTTAGTGACTATAGCCAGTGGCCTAGTTTTTTACCCTTTATGCTATTTCTTTTTGCTTTTATGGGTGGCTGTGGTGGCTCGACAGCTGGTGGTATGAAAGTGATCCGTGTCATGTTAATTTGTAAACAGGGCCTACGGGAAATTTACCGTCTCATTCACCCTAATGCAGTCATTCCCATTAAAGTAGGACAAAAAGCAGTATCTGATCGCGTGGTTGAGGCGGTGTGGGGGTTTTTTGCCGTCTATATTGTTAGCTTTATGGTACTTTTTTTAGTGTTACTGGCAACCGGGCTCGATTTTATCACCGCTTTTTCAGCCGTTGGCGCCTGCATTAACAATCTAGGGCCTGGTATGGGGGATGTTGCCGCTCATTACGGTAATATTAACGACGCGGCTAAATGGATATTATGTTTCGCAATGCTGCTTGGCCGCTTAGAAGTGTTTACACTTTTGGTATTATTAACCCCTGCATTTTGGCGTCACTAAGGCTAAGTCACACTAATTTTAATACCTATTGAAACCTTACTTTTTATTCCCGGATACTTTCTCTGTGCAATTGAGGTCATTTTTATTATGCATATTGTTGTTATTGGCGCAGGTATTATCGGTGTGTCAACGGCTTATTTCTTGGCAAAAAGTGGTCATCAAGTAACGGTCATAGAGCGCCGCGAGGCGCCGGGTTTAGAGACCAGTTTTGCCAATGGCGGGCAGCTATCTTATACACATGTTGACCCCTTAGCAGGCCCTGCAATACTGCCTAAAATCCCATCTTTATTAATGGGGCGCGACCCGTCTTTTAGAATTAAACCTACCTTTGATCGCAACTTATTGCGCTGGGGAATGCACTTTCTACGCAATTGTACCTCAGCCGCACAGGCACATAATACACACGCTATTTTATCGCTTGCGCTGTATTCACAAACGGTTTTACACCAACTACTTAATGACGTTAGCTGTGACTTTCACTATAAGCGAAACGGCAAGTTATTGTGCTTTAGTCATCAGCAAGCTTTTGATATGGCAGCGGCAGCCGCCCAGCAAAAAAAACAATGGGGCAGCAAGCAGCAAGTACTCGACAAAGAGTCCACATTAGCCATCGAGCCAGCCTTAGCTTTTTCTCAGCAGCCACTGATTGGCAGCTTATATTCTGATATTGATGAAAGTGGTGATGCGTATGAATTTTTGCAAGGGCTCGAAGCGTATTGTCGCTCAGCGCTATCGGTTGATTTTTTGTATGCCGAGGATATTCAACAGTTAGTCGTTGATAAACAACGCATAGTTGCTGTAGAAACCCAGCATCGTACCATTAACGCAGATAGTGTTGTCTTAGCGGCGGGTATTGGTAGCATCCCTCTTGCAAAAACAGTAGGTATTTCATTGCCGTTATACCCTCTTAAGGGCTATAGCGTCACTGTACCTGCAACGAGTAAGGCACCTGCAACGAGTATTACGGATATGCAACAGAAAGTGGTTTTTTGTCGTTTAGGTAATAAATTGCGTATTGCGGGTATGGCTGAATTATCGGGTTATGATTTATCAATCGATCAAGCGCGAATAGAAACATTATTGTCAGCGGCTAAAACGGCACTGCCTGATGCCGGGGATTACGATAAAGTATTACATAAGTGGGCGGGCTTTCGGCCTGCCTCTGCCGATAGTGTACCGATTATTGGTGCTTCGCCTTTGAAAAACCTATTTTTTAATACAGGCCACGGTATGCTTGGCTGGACGTTGGCCTGTGGTAGTGCTTCGTTAGTGGCGGCGATTGTTAATGAACAATCGCCGCCACTTGTGCAAGATAGCTTCGCCTATTCGCGATTCTAGATATTACACGTTAAGCACGGGCAGTATTAGCCAATGATATTACCATCAACAATTCTTACTGATGAGCCATCAAAGCGCTTAAGCTTAAAGCCTGCAAATGATTCATTAATGGTCATTGAGTAATCTTGTAATAGGGCTAGTGCTTGTTGCTCACCTGCTGCAATACCCTCAATACCGTCTGAACGGTAGTGAACACCTGCGGCATCTCGGCCAAGAGAAATATTTGCAGCAAGCTTATTCACTTCGTTGCCAAGGGTCAGTTCAGTGCCTGTATAATCGAGCAGTGCCGAGCCATCGTTGTTCGCTTCTACAGGATCTGGAATGACAAAATCCTCATTGAAGAATGCTTTCAAGATAGTACAGCATGCACCGGCGACCGTTGCGTGACCTGCGGGGTAAGAGGGATGTGTTGGTGAGCCTTCAACATAACACATAGGCAATAAGTAGCTGCCATTGTCAGAATACACTTTGTTAAGCGCCTGTGAATTTAGAATATCAGAGTGTAGTTCATAGTTGCGCGCACCCTGTAGGTGGAAATGTACACGGCCACCATAAGCTTCTGGACGCAAGCGTCTGTGCATACGCCATTTTTGGAACCAAGCGCCTGAAAGCGAAAGGTTGGCCGCTTGTGTGAGTAAGTCAAACAAGAAGGGAGGGCCAAAGGTAGTAAAGCCGCCTTGGTTAACAATCTGGCTGCGATAAGGGTTATCTTGATCAATTGCATCGCCGCCGTAGCCAAGTAATACTAATGCCGCATTAAAATAAGCTTGAAACAATGCATCGCCATGTACATATTCTGCAAGGCCGCGATTGTTAAAAATATAGCGTCGAGTGCTATCAGTGACTAGCGTTTCGCCAACCGCACCACCGCGTTGAATGTTCAACCAATTGCCGACATCGGTCATGAAGTTGTTACCCGGTGTACCGAGTAGGTAACGTTGCTCGATCAAAGTTGGTCCGTAGTTAACGTCTTTGTGTAGCAATTGGCTGATGTACGGCCCAGCTAAGTCGCCAGGTGTTTCACCACGGAATACTGAATTGGCAGTTATTTGGCCCGAAACTGTTGGGCCTATAATTTTTGAAAAACCATTCAGGTCGCTGACTGCTTCGCTAATCAGTGAGCTGCTTTGATAATCTTTGAAAGGTACATCTCGGGTAATGGCTAGCCAGTAAACTTCACCCATTTCTGAGGCACTCTCAGCACTGCGAAAAGATGGTGCAGCTTTGATACGCGTGGCGTGACTGTCAGCACCAGCTAGTGCAACACGAAAAGCACCTTGGGGGTTAGCAAGCCTTGCGACGGCATTGTTAGCTAGGGGAATACGATTAAAATCATATTCGCGACCAGTGCGAAGCGCGCGGGCCATTCGCCTAAAAGCATTAGGGTTGACTTCACCGTACTGGTTATGCGGAAGTGTTTTAGAAAAACTGCCATAATAACGCTCATCACGATAGCGTGACTGATCGTTATTAGTTTCTTGATCGTCAAGTTGTAGTGTTTCTAGTAGTTGGGTGCGGGCACTGGCAACACGTGTACGGAAGGCATCGTAGGCACGTTCTTGCAGCATGCCTTGATTCCCCCAAGAACCTCCCCAACCATTGGTTGCGAATGCAGAATTGCTGGCTAATAGTGAACTTGATAAAACGCCACCGGTAGCCGCTGCCGATTTTAAAAACTGGCGTCTATTCGGTGAAGTAACTGTTGTGGGTGTTGATGGTTTTTCTTTCATATAACATCTCCTTGTGTGACTGAATCAATAACCGCACCAATTAATGCGTTATAGTGTTGAGCTAGCGTTCAATCATTTAATAAATTTATAAAAAAATAAAAGCGTTAAATTTTTGTAGAAAAATACAACATATTTAGTGTTGACCCAAGCTGACCATGGTCTAGTGGCTAGTATTGTTGATAGCCGGTGCATAGAGCATTAACATTACACAGAGTAATATTTACATGAGCGAAGGTGTCAATAAATAGCTATAAGTACTCATTGCTATTGATGAGTTTTAATGATAGTGCGCCATCGCTTTTGTGATCTTGATGGTTAATATAAATGAAATGATTGTTCAACAAGTAAAGGGTTTATTTATGCTGCCAATATTGCTCATTCATGGCTATAGCGCTGAAGGTAAAAAAAATCCAGTGCATAAGATTTATGGCCAGTTACCTAAGTTATTACGTAAAGAATTAGGTAGTGAGATGGTAGAGGAGTTAAATCTGAGTCGATGGATTTCTCTCAGTGATGGTATCTCTTTGGATGATGTAAGCTTTGCCATGGAGCGTGCGCTTAGAAGTGACTACCCTCACCTACTGAGTTCTGGGTTTCATGTCATTATTCATAGCACCGGAGCGCTGGTCGTTCGCAACTGGATTAAAAAACACAGTGCAAAACCTAGCCCTATTCATAATATAGTTCATCTGGCAGGTGCTAATTTTGGTAGTGGTTTGGCTCATATTGGTCGTGGCCAACTTTCTCGTTGGGGGCGGTTTATCTTTTCAGGCATTCAATCAGGTACAAAAGTATTGCAAGAGCTGGAATTTGGCTCATGGAAAACGCTGGATTTACACTGCCATTTTTTGCAGCCCAATAATGATATTTATCGTGACTATAACGTACAAGAATTTTGCTTAATTGGCTCGCAAACTTTTTCAGGCACATTAAAAGATGTCATGCAATTAATCCCTATTCGTTATGTAAAAGAAGATTCTTGTGATAATACGGTTAGAGCTTCTTCCTGCAATTTAAATTTTAATTATATACCGGTTAAACCGGTAGAAAAAACCAAACAGTTGAATGCTAAACAATTACTCACACTTGTTAATAAACGCGAAAAAAACACACTGGTAAAATCGAGCTACTATCAATATGATCTACAGTACTTAAATGCAGCACGTACTCAAATACCTTTTGGATTGCTGTATGAAACAGCGCATTTTGGTGCCGATATTGGTATTGTCGATGGCATTAAAAATCGCCGGCATGTGCTTCCATTCATCAAAATGGCACTTAAGACTGACCGAAATCCAGTGGCGTATCAAAAAACGGCCCAACGATTCTCAGCACTAACAGACAAAACACTACAACGTGCAAGTCGACTGAAACGAGGGTTGTTTAGTTGGAACAAACAGGCTCAATACGAAGGGCACTTACAAGTTATTTTTCGCATACGAGATCAGTTTGGCAACCCAGTAGAATACAATGACATAACGTTTAATTCTGTTAAGGAGAGCCCGGCAGATAGCCGCTTATGTCTAGAACATATGATCGAAGATCGCCATGATAACGATCAACACAAAGGGACTACCACATTTTATTTACGCGTTGTACAGCACAATACCAAATACGAGCAGCCGAAATGGCAAGATTTATTAGAGAACCTCTCCCCTTTACATGTAGAGGTAACAGCTTATGAGCCGGATTCAAATGAAATTGCTTATGTGCCCCTTAATATCGAATTAAGTAGCCGCGATTTGAGATATATTTTACAGGTCTACTGTACAACGATCATTGATATTACAATGGTGCGCCTGCCTACAGAGACGGTATTTGCCATTGAGCGCGGCTAAGTAGAGCGTGGGCGACGATAAATATTTTTCATATCCTTGGGTTGTTTACGAAAGCGTTTGTACTCCCATTGATACTGTTCGGGAATATCACGTACACAGGCTTCTATACTAAGGTTAAGGCCAAGTACAGAGGTATGTATATCTTCACTATAAATAGCTTCATTGGCAGGGACAAACACAAGTTCAAAGCCATTGTCCACACGCTTAGCATAACCACAGACAGCACGACACTGGGTTTTTTGAATAAGGTTAGTAATCAATGTCATTGTTAGCGCGGGCTTTCCAAAAAAAGGCGCGTGTATTCCGCTGTTAATATCATTAGGTATTTGATCGGGTAATATTCCTGTCATACCGCCATTGCGTAGGTGTTTAAGAATCTGGCTGACCCCACGTCGATTAGTGGCCGCTACGGCCCCACCTGTTTTTTCTCGTGCTGCACGAATTAGTGGCTCAAGCTCTGGCATTTTAGGAGGTTGATATAGCGAAACAATGTGCTGCACTGATGGCAAATAAAGCCCCAATACCTCCCAGTTACCAATATGAGGCGCAATGATAATGATCCCTTGATCGTCTGCAGTGGGCGTGAGTAGCTCCTCACCTTTAATAGAGGTGATCTGTCGCTTCATCCACGTGTAGGGTTTGTGCCAGATAGCCGCCATTTCTATCATGGTTGTTGCTGTATGTACCAAGCTGTTACGAACCAGTTGTTGTTGCTGCTGTGCATTGAGCTCTGGCAGGCAATAGGCGATATTGGCCACTGTAATACGATAGCTCTTTGTTTTAAACCAATAGCTCAGCTGACCAATACCGTGGCCTAGCCAACGGCAACATCGCAGCGGCAGACGCCCCAGAATATTAAGCGTCAATACCGTAAGCGTGCCTTTTGTGAATTTGCCTGTAAACATGAAAGATAAATTGTAAGGTAACAGTAGTAGTAAAGCCCGCCAGCTTACCTTAAATTACGGATGAACTGAACTATTTTGCAGGATTATCCGGCTGAGACACATACTTATGTAGCGATTATAGGCTATATTAAGCAGGCGGCTCTCTATTTCTATTCAACTGTGCACTTATCTGCTCTTTGAGATGGCGAATATAGCACTACCTGCTACAGTGTCATGATAAACTAAAGGCTTGTGCGCTAAGCAATAAGATCTTTTGATTACATTTTAAGGTACTTGTTATACCGCATGCGCAATTTCCCTCCTCTTGACTTATACAAAGTTAGCAAAATGATAGTTTTTGTTTGCATAAATAATAGTTTTAATCTGTCACCATAACTATTGCTTATTGGGCCGTTACAATACGCTGGCCTAGCACATGTTTTAATTATGAAAACTACCGTAGTTGCTTATTTTTTCTTTTTTCAGACTGTGACTTCACCGGCATTTCCTTTATTTTTTGGCGTCAAAAACTCTTTTTTTAAAAGATTAAATCTGTCATCTTCCTCGATAGCTGTGCGAGCATAAAATTATTCTTTACTAATAATAAGCATATTTTTAAGAGAATATTTTTCATAGCATAGTTACATCAAAATAAAAAATAATAATGGGGATTTTATGAAAAAGATGCAACACACTAGATTAGCCAAAAGAATATTAAAAACCAATGTGTTGAGTGCCGGTGCGTTTGTGCTATTAAGTGCATCTACTTTATCAAATGCATTAGATATTAATGTGTCAGGTTATTTAAAAGCTGACTTTATTTATGATCTTGACCAAGACTTAGGCGATGAGTTGGCTGGGAATACAATTAATACAGATCCGTCGGCAGATGATGCTGCACATTTTCGAGCGCACGCAAGGCAATCTCGTTTAGCACTTAGCGTCAAACACAATGATTATGACTTGCGTGTAGAGGGCGATTTTTTTGGTGGTGGTGGTAATGAAACGGTGAGTAATTCTAGACCTTTTCGTATCCGTCACGCAGTCGCAAAGCGAAAAAACCTAACAATAGGGCAAACATGGTCTACCTTTATGGACAGGGATTTTAGTGCCTTTCCCAATACTGCTGACTTTAGTGGGCCTGCTGGTTTGGTGTTTGCGCGTCAAGCCCTATTGCGCTGGAAAACAGGTGATTTAGAGCTTGCAATTGAAAACCCGGAGTCCACATTTAGAGGAGATGCAGGTTCAACATCAGAAGAGCCATTGCCCGACTTTGTCGCACGCTATGCACGCGCCTATGATAATGCATATTTTTATGTTTCTGGCGTTGTGCAGTCGACAAAAGTTGAAGGTGGGGCAGCTGATGGCGAATCTGCCAGTTATTTAGGCGCGAGCTTTGGTGGTAGTTATCAATTTAATAGCGGTGCTAAGTTTAGTGCAACAACAACTATTAATGGCGGCCGTTATTCATTCTATGGTTTTAACAACCCTACGTTTGTTACCGTCGGCGATGATTTAGAAACCGTAGATACGCTTGCTTATACGCTTGCGTATACACAAAAGACTCGCTCAGGTGAGTTTAATCTTATATATGGCGTTGTCAATTTTGATGATGAGTATGCTGGTGATGTTGGTTCAACATTAACCAATAATGATGCGGAGAAGATTCGCACCATACATGTTAACTATCTTTATAATGTCACTAAGTCGGTTGTTTATATGTTTGAGCTTAGCAATCGTGATAGGGAAGATTACAGTGGTAACAGCAATGATAATACACGCATACAGTTCTCAGCCCAATACAAATTCTAACGTAGCTAGATAATTACGATACCTTCTGTGAATATGCAGAAGGTATTATCAACATTGTTATTGCCACTTCACGTTAGCCGCTAACATATAACCGGCACCATAAACTGTTTTTATAAACACTGTCTCGTCGTTATTACTTTCTATCTTTTTTCTCAATCGTGATATACGCACATCAATGCTTCTGTCGTAAGGGAAACTATTCTCTCCCAAGAGTTGATCTCTGGATAGTATTTGGTAGGGGTGCTTTAACAAAGCAGACATAATTTCTCCTTCGGCTTTGCTTAGCTGTTCTTTGTGCTGTGTGTCTGAAATTAATAATAGTGAACTAGGATAAAAAGACCACTTGCCAAAGCAAGCACAACTTTTTTCAGTGGTTGCTGAGGGCTGCTCAGTAGATAGTCGTCGCAATAAGCTATGCACTCTAGCAATTAATTCGCGTGGTTCAAATGGTTTAGTAATGTAATCATCTGCACCTAATTCTAGCCCTAGAATTCGATCCATAACGCTATCTCTACCAGAGACTACGATAATACCAATAGTGTGAGTTTTTATTATTTTGACTAATTCAATGCCATCTATATCGGGTAGATTTAAATCAACAATGCAAATATCAGGTCGTTTAGCCGTTATTTTTTTTTGAGCAGTAAGCCCTGTTGAAAATAATTGATTGTTGTAACCATAGCGATCCAGGGATGCACAGATTAAATCGCCAATATCAGCTTCATCTTCAATGACGTAAACTAAAGGTTGTTCTTTCACAGGGTTATCCTACATTACTATGATGATAGTTTTTGATGGCATCTGCCAATTCATGTGCATCAAAAGGCTTTTGTATTAATGTATAATCGTAGTGCTTTTTCTGAGGTATTTCGCTATAGCCAGTCATTAAAATGGTAAATGCTTTGGGGAAATATTGTTTGGCCTTTTCGATCACATCATAGCCGGTACTTTCTCCAGGCATTACAACATCTGTCACAATGCCCGCGACAATAGGTAGCTTTATAATTAATTGTAAGGCCTCATCACCCGTGTGTGCTTCAATAACGGTATACCCTAAAGAGATTAATTGATGTCTAATCACGATAAGTACATCATTATTATCCTCGACCAAGAGTATCAGTTTACTATCGTGATCACTATCATGAGATACTTTTTTTGGCATGTTATTAAATGAAGGTGGCGAGGACTGCGGTGTTACCGCCGGCAGTAAAATATCAACGTTTGCACCTGTTTTGTGGTCCTTAGAATCAATATTTGATAACCGTAAGTAACCTTTAGATTGCTTCACAAAACCATATACCATACTTAACCCTAAGCCAGAATTAGCACCGGTTGTTTTGGTGGTATAAAATGGCTCGCAAGCCTTAATCAATGCATTCGGGCTGAAACCTTCACCACTATCATTGACTGAAATCATAATATAATGTCCGGGCACTATGTGTTCATCAAAACCGCTTAATTCGGTGCTGTCGTACTGTGATACACGAAAATTAATGTGCCCACCTTGTGGCATAGCATCAGCTGCATTAAGTGCTAAGTTGACTAAGGCGTCTTCGATTTGTGCCTCATCGACTAAGATAGCCGAGATATGCTGAGCGATATGACAGTGTAGTGTAATGTTTTCAGGCAGTGGCGCTGACAGTAAATGAATAAGCTCTTTGATTAAATTATTAGGGTCTACTTTTGTAGGTGAAAGTGGCTGTTTTCGAGAAAACGCCAGCAACCGTTTTGTCATATCAGCTCCCCTGCGGGTTGCTTTTATTGCAGGAACAAGATTATGCTCCAGATTGTGTTGTGAATGTGCACGGTCTTGTAGTTCGAGCAAGTTGCCCAAAATAATAGTTAAAAGATTATTAAAATCATGTGCTAGCCCGCCAGACATTTGTGCTACGGCTTTCATTTTACTCGCCTCAGCCAGCTTTTTCTCAGCATCTTTTTCATTGCTAATGTCAATCGATAAATTTAAAATACCAATAACTTCACCCGCTTCATTATAAAAAGGCAAAACAGTTCTTCGAGTAATAACCGTTTTATTATTAATCGATAGAGGGTATTCATATACAGCCTTTTTACCTTGCAAAGCCAGATCAATAAATTGTTTGATATTTGCATACATTACTCTGCCGACAATACTCTCAAGGCTTTTATTCTTAATGCTTATACTTGTTTGGTTAAATGTTTCTAGATACTCTTTATTAGCAAAAATATAACGCTCTTGCACATCGAGATAAGCAACCTGAGCAGGCAGAGTATCAAGAATTAACCGCTGGCGTTTTTCAACGGTTTTAAGTTCCCCTTGCGCTATTTGTAGCGAATTAATAGCATCGAGTAATTGATTGTTTGATGTTGACAGTGCTTTTGTTCTTTCTTCTACTCGATAATTAAGATTTGAAATATTATCTCGTAGGCGATCCACCATATAGTCAAAAGACTCAGCCAGTGAGCCCAACTCATCAGTGCGTTTAATACCAGTTTTTGCACTAATATTACCTCGACTAATCTGGTAGGCGGTTAATGAAAGCCTTTTAATGGGTGAGGTTAGCCATTTTGTTAGTAAGAAAGCAGCGACTAATGTTGCCAGTAAGCCTATAATACCAACAGCAATAATACGGCGGCCAAGTTGCTGAGCGTCTTCTTTTAGGTCATCTAAGTAAACAGAAGAGCCGATATACCAATCAAAACCCGGTAAATGCCTGACAAGTGATAACTTTTCATAACGATAATTTCCTTGATCATTAGGTTTGTCCCATTTGTAGTAGAGCTCTTGCCCGGTATCGGCGGCAGCAATTAATTCTTGATAAATGGGTTTTCCGGTGATGGGGTTAAGGCGCTCTTGGAAATTCCTTCCGTGTATATTGGCATTGGGGTGAAACAGCATACTACCCTTGGAATTAAAAATATAAAGATACCCATTGTTGGCAATTTTTACAGAGCGCAATGCTTTTCCTATTTCAATAACAGCTTGCTGCTTCTGTGATTCTACTTCAGCTTCAATTTCATCAATATAAACACCGGCACCAATAATGATTCCCCACTCAGGGAAATTTTTAACAAACGAGTATTTTTCAATAGGATCTTTATTATTTAACTTATACCATTTGTATTTATAAAAGCCGGTTTGTTCTTTTTGAACATTAGCGAGTATCTCAAGTAATGGTTGGCTGCCATCATCAATATAATAGGTTGATAAGTCACGGTTGTGAAAAAAGTCCGAAGGATGTGATAGTAGTATTGCATCGTAATTGGCAATCCATACATAATCTTGATTGCCAAATGAAAAGCGCCGAATCCTAGATAGTGTTTCCTGCCAGACAATGCTGTCACTTATATCATCATTTTTACCCTCTTCTAATGACTGTGCAATATGATTTTCAATAAGGTCAACCGCAGTACGCAACCTCTGCTGGTGCGATTCAAGTGTTTTTTCAACATAAGCCTCAGTACCAAAGTACATTCTGTTCGCAAGATCATAAACAATGTTTAGCATCTGCCGATTAGAATGTAGTTCTAGCTCAAACACATTATCTTTGACAAATGGCACTGTAAACCAATAAATGGCACCAAAAATGCTACTGATAAGCAGCATTAATGTGAGAAATAACCGTGTAGTAATTGAAGAAAGTTTATACATATCAGCCATTTTTATTATTGTTTTTCTAAACATACCATAAGCGTTTAATGAGAAACAACCAGCCTGTTACATTTCGTTAGATTTGAGGAATAGTTCAGAAAAAGTTTCATTCTATGGTTGCCTAGTACCTACTCGAATAAACAGAAGTATCAATCATCTTCTAACAATAATAAATGGATATGATAATGATGAGTAAGCCACTACGAGGAAATATCCTCGAAGCTAAAGGCGTAAGCAAAATATTTAATGGCTTTAGTGCTGTAGATAATCTCAACTTAACCGTGGCTGATGGTGATATACACGCATTAATTGGCCCTAATGGTGCGGGGAAAACCACAGTTTTTAATTTGCTAACACGCTTTCTACAACCTAATGCTGGGCGTATTTATTTCAATAATCAAGATATAACAGTGATGGAACCTGCGGCTATTGCCAATGTAGGGCTGGTGCGTTCATTTCAGATATCGGCTATTTTCCCTAAGCTTTCACTATTAGAAAATGTGCGTGTTGCATTGCAGAAAAAACATAAAAATAGTTTCTGCTTCTGGCGATCTGAGCACTCTCTTATCGACTTAAATGAACGTGCGGTAGAGCTATTGAGTGCAGTTGGGCTTGATAGCTTTGCCTACGATCGTGCCGGCGACTTGCCCTATGGCCATAAGCGTGCATTAGAAATAGCAACCACCTTAGCGCTGGAGCCAAAAATGTTACTGCTCGATGAGCCTACTCAAGGTATGGGTCGCGAAGATATTGATAGGATTGTAGCGCTAATTAAAACCGTTTCTAAGGGGCGAACAATACTAATGGTTGAGCACAATTTACATGTTGTTGAAACCTTGGCAGACCAAATAACAGTCTTACAGCGTGGTGCTATTCTCGCTGAAGGTGATTATGCCACAGTCTCTGTTGATGAACAGGTCCGTGAAGCTTATATGGGCCACAGTAGCGCTAACGAACAAGGTAAAGCATGTGCCTAATCAAAAACTCACACTGAATAATTTACATGCCTTTTATGGAGAATCTCATATTCTTCATGGTGTTAACTGTCATATTAACGAGGGCGAACTAGTCACCTTGCTGGGGCGTAATGGCTCTGGTCGTTCTACAACACTAAAAGCAATTATGAATATGGTGGGTAGGCGTACAGGCCATATCAGCGTTGATGATCAAGACATACTCGCATTACCTGCTCATCGTATAGCACATATGGGTATTGGCTTTTGTCCCGAAGAGCGCGGTATTTTTTCAGGTCTCAGCGTTGAAGAAAACTTACTTCTCCCGCCGGCAGTAAAGCCAGGTGGAATGAGCCTTGAGAGTATCTATAACTTATTTCCTAATTTATTAGAGCGACGTAGAAGTCAGGGAACTCGCCTCTCTGGTGGTGAACAGCAGATGTTGGCTTTAGCAAGAATACTACGAACAGGGGCAACAATACTGTTGCTGGATGAAATAACAGAAGGGTTAGCACCTGTCATCGTACAACAACTTGCGAGTGTATTATCACAACTAAAAGGCCAGGGTTTAACTATTTTACTGGTGGAACAAAATTTTCACTTTGCCGCCCCCATAGCGGATCGCCATTACATTATGGAACACGGACGTATTGTAGAAGAGGTTTTAAGTGAAGACCTCACACAAAAAACAGCATTACTCAATAGTTATCTAGGTGTTTAAATTAAAAAGCTAATGAACCATACCAATAATAATTAATAAGGGTGAAATCATATGAAAAAAATAGTAACTGGTATTCTATCGACAATGTTCGCATCTATGCTGAGCTCACAGGCCTTATCAACCACTGATGGCAAAGTAAAAATAGGCATTATTGGTGATATGGGCGGTGTTTATGCAGATTTTTGTGGTCCAGGGTGTGTATTGGCAACCCAAATGGCAGTTGAAGATTTTGGTGGTAAAGTGCTTGGTAAGCCCATTGAAATTGTATCGGCAGATAGCCAACTTAAACCAGATGTGGCATCTGCCATTACTCGTCGATGGATTGAGCGTGAACAAGTTGATGCTATAGGCGGCTTAGTTTCTTCGGCAGTTACCGGTGCTGTTACTAAAGTTGCCACTGATAATAAAAAAATATCACTTATCTCAACATCTGCATCGAATGCTTTCACGACAAAAGCATGTTCACCTTATATCGCACACTGGACATACAATGTCGTGGCATTAGCTAATGGTACTGTTAAACCTATGGTATTAGCCGGTAAGAAAAAGTGGTTTTTTATTACTGCCGACTATGCCTTTGGGCACGCTCTGGAAAAAGTGGCTTCAACAGTTATTAACGACAACGGCGGTACAGTTGTTGGCGGTGTAAAAGCGCCGTTAAGTACCACTGACTTCTCATCTTATATTTTACAAGCACAGGCATCGGGCGCTGATGTTGTTGCTCTGGCGAATGCGGGCAATGATATGGTTAATGCTATGAAGGCGGCTGTAGAATTTGGGTTGACTGAATCTATGGATGTTGCAGGGCTGTTAGTTTTTACACCGAATGCGCTAGCGATGGATCCAGCCGCATCTGCCGGTATGCGATTAACCACAGGTTTTTACTGGAACTTTGATGATGCAACGCGCAAGTGGAGCCAGCGCTTTGAAAAGCGCCATGGTGCAATACCATCAATGGCACATGCAGGTGCTTATTCCGTGGCAATGCACTATTTAAAGTCTGTTGAAGCTGCGGGCACTGATGAATCTGATGCAGTAATGAAAACGATGAAAGCAATTAAGCCCGATGACTTTTTTGCTAGAAATGCAGTACTCAGGGCTGATGGCCGGATGGTACACGATATGTATTTAGTTGAGATAAAAGAACAAAAAGAACGTAAAAATGCCAATGATATCTACAAGGTTATTAAAACTATACCCGGTAATGAAGCCTATAACCCAATGCTCGCCAAGTGTGATTTTTCATCGTAACAAGATGATAGACATATGGCACTTTATCACTGATAAATATACACAAGAGCGCAGTAACTATGACAACGCTATTTGGAATTAATTTATTTGGGCTGTTTGGGCAGTTGTTAATAGGTCTCATTAATGGCTCTTTTTATGCACTATTAAGCCTTGGTTTAGCTATTATATTTGGACTTTTGAAAATCATTAATTTTGCGCAGGGTGCTGTATATATGCTCGGCGCCTTTGCCGCTTTTATAGTTCTTCACTACTTTCAAATAAATTACTGGGTGGCCTTAGCTATTGTTCCGCTTATTATTGGTTTTTTGGGCTTTATTGTAGAGCGTTTACTGATTCGCCCAATTGCCAATGATGATCATCTCTATAGCTTATTGCTAACATTTGGTTTGGCTTTGATACTACAAGGTGTATTAACACACTTGTTTGGTTCGTCTGGGCTTTCCTACCCAATACCAGCTGAGCTTAAAGGTGGAACTCGGCTGCCCTTTATGTATCTACCGCATTATCGTGCATGGATTATAGTTGCTTCGCTAGTGGTCTGCTTTTTAACATGGTGGTTGATTGAGAAAACTCGCCTAGGTGCTTACCTACGTGCGGGCACTGAAAATCCGCAACTAATGCAGGCTCTTGGTATTAATGTGCCCATTATACTCACATTGACATTTTCTTTTGGTTTGGCCCTTGCCGGATTTGCTGGTGTAATGGCAGCTCCTATTTATTCTATTTCTCCTGAGATGGGGTCGAATATTTTAATTGTCGTATTTGCTATTGTTGTTATTGGTGGCATGGGTTCTATTGGTGGGGCCATTATCACAGGGTTAAGTATGGGGGTTATTGAAGGGCTAACAAAATATTTTTATCCCGAGGCATCAACCACCGTTATTTTTTTCGTAATGGTATTGGTTTTATTATTTAAACCGTCAGGGCTATTTGGCAAAGAGACTTAGGGTATTAATCATGAAAACAAAAACCTATTACAGTGTATTATTAATTGGGTTTGCACTACTAGCCCCCTTTATTTTTTATCCTGTATTTTTAGCCAAGCTTCTATGTTTTGCACTTTTTGCCTGCGCATTTAATTTGCTACTGGGTTTTGTGGGTGTGTTATCTTTTGGTCATGCGGCTTTTTTAGGCACCGGAGGCTATATCACAGGTTGGCTCATGGTCAATAGCGGGTTGACACCTGAGATTGCTATTTTGGCAGGAACGCTTGCAGGTGGTTTGCTTGGCGCTGGCTATGGCTTGTTAGCGATTCGCCGAGAAGGTATTTATTTTGCGATGATCACATTAGCGCTAGCACAGCTTATTTTCTTTCTCTATCTACAAGCACCTTTTACCGGCGGGGAAGATGGTTTGCAAGGAGTTCCTCGTGGCATGTTGTTTGGCGTTATAGATCTTACTAATAATATGGCCATGTATTACGTCGTGTTAGCAATATTTATTTTTGGTTTTTTGACGGTGTATCGCACCGTACACTCCCCTTTCGGACAAGTATTAAAAGCAATTCGTGAAAATGAGCCTAGAGCTACCTCGTTAGGTTATAACGTCAATCATTATAAATGGGTTGCGTTTATTATTTCCTCAATGTTATCGGCACTTGCAGGTTCGACAAAAACCTTGGTCTTTGGGCTAGCATCATTAACGGATGTCCATTGGCATACTTCAGGCGAAGTTATTTTAATGACCTTAGTCGGTGGCGTGGGTACGATTTTTGGGCCGGTGATTGGTGCCGGGGTAGTCATTACACTGCAAAATTATTTCTCAAGTGGTCAATTTGGAAATTACATACATATAATTATGGGGATTGTTTTTATTGTGTGTGTTTTAGGGTTTCGTAGTGGAATTGTAGGGAAGTTTAATGAGTATTTTAAGTAATGGATAATTTATCTTGGCGGTATTATAAAAGAAGGCAAAGCGATGGGGCATGAATGTATTTTTGATAAAAACCTTGAAAAAAGCAAAGCTAATTTTACGGCATTATCACCGATTGGATTTATCGAACGAGCAGCAACTGTTTATCCAGAAAATATAGCAACAGTTCAAGGTAATATTCGTCGCAGCTGGCGAGAGGTCTATCAGCGATGCAAAAAAATGGCCAGCGCACTGCATCGTTACGGTATTGGTCGCGGTGATACGGTTTCTATTATTGCACCTAATATTCCCGAGCATTTCGAGGCACATTTTTTTGTTCCTATGAGTGGTGCTGTATTAAATTCAATTAATATTAGATTAGATGCCCCGACAATTGCCTATATTATCGAGCATGCTGAAACTAAAGTTATTTTTGTGGATAAAGAATTTTCAGCTACAGTTGCCATAGCACTTGAATCTGTATCACTTAACACACGGCCTTATGTTATTGATATCGATGACCCCTACTGGAATCATGGCGAGTGTATTGGACAGATTAAGTATGAAGATTTTTTGGCGACAGGTGCTGACAATTTCATATGGTCAGGTATCGATGATGAATGGAGTGCAATTACGCTTAATTACACCTCTGGTACAACAGGGCATCCTAAAGGGGTTGTTTATCATCACCGCGGTGCCTACCTCAATGCTATTAGTAATGCGATTTCCTGGGGGATGGGCGAGCATCCAGTTTATTTGTGGACATTGCCAATGTTTCATTGCAATGGTTGGTGTTTTCCATGGACTATTGCCGCTATGGCTGGTGTTAACATAAGCTTACGACATATTCGGGCCGATGATATTTTTAACCTTATTCGATCTGAAAAGGTTAATTATTTTTGTGGCGCACCTATTGTACTTAACATGATGAATTCAGCTGATTCTGTGTTGAAAGAAAATATTGAGCATAAAGTTAATGTAATGACTGCCGGCGCTGCCCCTCCGGCGTCGGTTATTGCTGGAATGGAATCGTTAGGTTTTTCAGTTACCCACGTTTATGGTTTGACAGAAACTTATGGTCCCTCGGTAGTTTGCGCTTGGCATAACGAATGGAATAAAAAAACACCAGAACAACAAGCACATTTAAAATCTCGTCAAGGTGTACGTGCTCCCATGCTAGATGGCTTGATGGTGGCTGATGCGAGTACATTAGAGCCTGTTCCACACGATGGTGAAACGATGGGTGAAATTATGATGCAGGGAAATCTTGTTATGAAGGGATACTTAAAAAATACTGAGGCAACACAACAAGCTTTTGCCGGAGGCTGGTTTCACTCGGGTGATTTAGCTGTATGCCACCCTGATGGTTATATTGAAATTAAAGATCGTTCTAAAGATATCATTATTTCTGGCGGTGAAAACATTTCCAGTATCGAAATTGAAAATGTACTCTATAGCCATCCAGATATTCAAGAGGCTGCGGTCGTGGCTAAGCCCGATGCTAAATGGGGTGAAGTTCCCTGTGCTTTTGTATCGCTAAAAGATACTGGGAATATGATTTCACAAGAAGATATTATTAGCTACTGCCGAGAAAAAATGGCTCACTTTAAAGCACCTAAAGACGTCGTTTTTGATGAATTACCAAAAACTTCTACAGGTAAAGTGCAAAAATTTTTACTGCGAAAACGTGCAGAAGATTTATCCCTGAGCTGAAAGTTCAACAAACATTAGCAGGTGCCTCTATGACTCTTTACCAAGCCCCACAAAAAGATGCCACATTTTTATTAGAATATGTTGTTAAATTTGATCAACATTGCGAGCAACTTAGATTTATCGATACCAATATGGAGTTAGCTAACGTTATTTATGAAGAGGCGAGTAAGTTAGGCTCAGGGGTATTGGCGGAGCTAAACCATAAAGGCGATAAACACGGTGCGACCTTAACTAAAGGTAAGGTGTACTCATGCCCGGGTTTTAAAGATGCTTACCAACAATTTATCAATAACGGTTGGACAACACTGGCCGGTAGTGAACAATTTGGCGGGCAAGGTTTGCCAACAGTATTGAATACAGCGGTCAATGAAATTTGGAACAGTGCTAATATGGCGTTTGCGTTGTGCTCTCTCTTGAGCCAAGGTGCCATTGAGGCAATCACTACCCATGGCAGCGACACATTAAAAGGACAGTTTCTGGAAAAATTAATTAGTGGCCAATGGACCGGGACAATGAATTTAACCGAACCTAATGCTGGTTCAGATTTAGCAGCCGTTGCAACTAAAGCTCTACCGTGTGGTGACTCTTATTTGATTACAGGGCAAAAAATATTTATTACCTGGGGCGATCATGATATGAGCGCTAATATTTTACATCTCGTGCTAGCACGATTACCTAATGCACCTGCTGGAGTGAAAGGTATTTCGTTGTTTGTTGTCCCTAAATACTTACCAGATAGCAATGGTGAGCTATCGCAATTAAACGATATAAAGTGCCTTTCATTGGAGGAAAAAATGGGCATTCATGCAAGCCCAACATGTGCAATGAGCTTTGGTGATACTGGCGGTGCTATTGGTTATATCGTTGGGGAGCCTCATCGCGGGCTATCGTATATGTTTACAATGATGAATCATGCCCGCCAAGCTGTTGGTCTACAGGGTTTAGCGATTTCAGAGCGCGCTTATCAGCAGGCATTGTCGTATTCAAAAGAACGCCTACAAGGGGTTGATTCCAGTGGTGCTAAGAAAGCTATTATTGCCTACCCTGATGTAAGGCGCATGTTGATGGCTATGCGTTCAGGCACAGAGGCCATGCGGGCATTAGCCTATTTGGCAAGCGCTGATCTTGATCGGGCTTGTGGCGATAATGGCGCACAGGAAGCTAAACAACGGGTCGAATTCTTTACGCCGGTTATTAAAGGTTGGATGACTGAACTTGCGCAAGAATTAACGTCATTGAATATACAGGTTCACGGCGGTATGGGTTTTATTGAAGAAAGCGGTGCTGCGCAGCACTACCGCGATGCACGTATTTTGACCATTTACGAAGGCACAACCGGTATTCAGGCAGTGGATTTAATGGGCCGTAAAACCTGTGCGAATAACGCCGAGACACTTAGGTTATTGCAAGAACATGTTCGCCTAACACTGAATGAGATTGCAACTCTCAACCAGTCAACCACTCAACATACATCGTTGCGTGTTATTGATAGGTATCTAACAGTGGCGCTGAATCATGCTGTTGATTGCCGGCAATGGATTCTTGATCATGCGCTCACTAAACCAGAGGCTCTTGCCAATGTGAGTTATAATTATCTGATGCTGATGGGCTATCTGCTCGGTGGCTGGGCAATGGCAAAAAGTGCATTGGCTGCGACACAGTTGGCCGCACAAGGTAGCTACAAGGATGTCTTATTTTTGCAAGAAAAGTGTGAGAGCGCTCATTTTTATGCTCAGTATTACCTTCCTCGTGTAACACAACACGCCGAAGTTATATTTTCTGGCCTTGATAGCACCTTCAATATTGCGCTATAGCGGCTCAAAGCAATCATAACTGCCCGTAAGCGTTAATATTATCTCGTCGGCACTAACTTTTACCGGGTGATTCCTAGGATTACAGCGTAGACACCGCTATAATCCACGGCTTTTATGATTGCTAATAGAGGCAGACGTGTCTGATCATCAAACTCCCGACCCACGCACTTTTCAGGGTTTAATCCTTGCATTACAACAATTTTGGGCGCAGCAGGGCTGCGTTATTTTGCAGCCGTTAGATATGGAAGTAGGCGCCGGGACATTTCATCCAGCCACTTTTTTACGTGCTATTGGCCCTGAAACTTGGAACAGCGCCTATGTTCAGCCCTGTCGCCGGCCCACCGATGGCCGCTATGGTGAGAACCCTAACCGCCTCCAGCACTACTATCAGTTTCAAGTGGTACTCAAACCCTCGCCAGACAATATCCAAGAGCTGTATTTAGAATCATTAAAGCAGTTGGGTATTGACCCCCTTGTTCACGATATTCGCTTTGTGGAAGATAACTGGGAATCCCCTACACTAGGTGCTTGGGGTTTAGGATGGGAGATCTGGCTGAACGGTATGGAAGTGACGCAGTTTACGTACTTCCAGCAAGTAGGTGGACTTGAATGTTATCCCGTAACGGGTGAAATTACCTACGGTCTTGAACGTATTGCGATGTATTTGCAAGGCGTAGATTCCATTTACGACCTCGTCTGGACAACAGGGCCCGACGGTAATAGCGTTACTTATGGTGATGTATTTCATCAAAATGAAGTGGAAATGTCGCACTATAATTTTGAGCATGCCAATGTAGACTTTCTCTTTCAAACGTTTGATGTTTGCGAGGCAGAAAGTGAGCGCTTAATAACCCAGGGGCTGCCATTACCCGCCTATGAGATGGTAATGAAAGCCTCGCATGCATTTAACCTTCTCGATGCACGGCACGCCATTTCAGTGACCGAGCGCCAGCGCTATATTCTACGGGTACGCACATTGGCACGGGCTGTTGCACAGGCGTATTACGATGCACGTAAGGCACTTGGCTTTCCGTTAGCTGAACCGGCATTGAGAGAATCGCTATTGGATGATCAATCCACCAAGGGAGAGCAGTAGTATGCCACAGGATTTTTTAGTTGAATTGGGTACAGAAGAGCTGCCACCAAAAGCCCTGTTAAGCTTGGTTAAAGCGTTTGCAAAAGGTATAGAAAACCAACTGAAGGCCAATGATTTATCATTTGCCTCTGTCGGCTACTTCGCCACACCACGACGTTTGGCTGTCAATGTTGTAGGGCTAGATGAAGCGACACCACAAAAGGAAGTGGCTGTTTGGGGGCCTCCGGCTAAGGTTGCATTTGACAGTGAAGGCCAGCCAACGAAAGCCGGAATCGCTTTTGCGGCTAAAAATAGTATACCCATTGAGGCACTTGCTGTTGAAAATGATGGCAAAGTCGACAAGCTTATTTTTCGTGAGCAAGCCGGTGGTGTGCAAACAACGACGTTACTCGAAGCTATTGTCACGGAGTCTCTGGCGAAACTGCCAATCCCTAAGCGTATGCGTTGGGGGGCAAGTCGCACAGAGTTTGTGCGTCCAGTACATTGGCTGATGATGTTATTTGGGAGTGAAATCGTAGAGGCAAATATCTTAGGGCTTACGGCTAATCGTGAAACCTACGGGCATCGGTTTCATTACAGCCATGTACTGGAGATTAGTTCACCAGAAAATTATTTAAGCATGTTGGAAGATGTTGGCTATGTAATTGCTGATTTTGAGCGACGTAAGCAGATGATTCGCGAACAGGTAGATGTCCAAGCTAATGCTATTAATGGACATGCCATTATCGATGATGACCTGCTTAATGAGGTCACTGCATTAGTCGAATGGCCTGTTGCGCTCACAGGCCGCTTTGATGAACGCTTTTTAAGTGTTCCTCAAGAGGCGTTGGTTATGTCAATGAAAGAGCATCAAAAGTATTTTCACATTGTCGATGCGCAACAACAGCTCATGCCGTATTTTATCACTGTCTCTAATATCGAAAGCCAGGACCCGGCTCAGGTAATTGATGGGAACGAGCGAGTTATTCGCCCTCGGCTTGCCGATGCCGCCTTCTTTTTCGAAACAGATAAAAAGACGACGTTAACGGTTAAACGCGATAAGCTGAAACAGATTGTTTTTCAGGCTAAGCTAGGTACCGTTTTTGATAAAACAGAACGCGTAGCTACCCTTGCAGGCTTAATCGCCGACAAGTTGAATCTTGATAGCCATGAAGCACAGCGTGCAGGCATGCTGTGTAAAAGCGATCTTGTGAGTGAAATGGTCTCGGAATTTGCAGATATGCAAGGTATTGCTGGTTACTATTATGCGCTTAATGATGGCGAGCCAGATACACTTGCTATGGCGATGAACGAGCAATACCTGCCCCGCTATGCCGGCGATCAACTGCCATCGACAGATATCGGCGCGGTATTGGCGTTAGCTGATCGGCTAGATACGCTTGTTGGTATTTTTGGCATTGGTGAGCAGCCAACAGGTTCTAAAGATCCTTTTGCGTTGCGCCGAGCAAGCGTTGGCGTGCTGCGTTTAATTGTTGAGCAGCAGCGCAATATCGACCTTCGCGAACTGCTTACTTGGACTTACCAGCAATACAGCGATCTACCTGAGGGCGAGTCTGTCATTGAGCATGTTTTAGGGTATATGCTAGAGCGCTTTCGTGCGTGGTATGAAGAGCAAGGTATTCCCGCTGCTGTTTTTCAGGCGGTCAGTGCGAAGCAGTTGAGCCATCCGTTGGATATCGATCAACGGGTGCAGGCGGTTAATTATTTCCGCCAGTTACCCGAAGCGCAAGCATTGGCAGCGGCTAATAAGCGGGTTAGTAATATAATTACAAAGCAAGACATTGCGATCATCAACAAAGTAAGTGAAGACTTACTTTCGCTTGATGCTGAGCGGGCACTAGCTAGTAGCATTAAAGAACAGTTAACTATCGTAACCCCCTTATTTGCTGAGCGCGACTATAAGCAAGCGCTTACTTCTTTAGCGGGGTTGCGCTGTGTTGTCGATACATTTTTTGATGATGTGATGGTGATGGTCGATGATATTGACCTGAGAAATAATCGCTTAGCATTGCTACAACAACTCCGGGGGCTATTTTTGGAAGTCGCTGATATTTCTTTATTAGCCGTGGCGAAAAAGTGAAGCTGGCGTTGTTGGGCCGCGATGGCGTTATTAATGTAAACCGTGGTTCAGGGGGGGTCGTTCATCGTACGCAGTTGCAACTGATTACTGGTAGTATCGACGCGATTGCAACCTTGTGCCAAGCGGGTTATAGCGTGGTCATTTTAACGCATCAGCCCGGTTTGAGCCGTGGGTTGTTTGATCTTGATGAAATGGAAGCCATTCACAGCCAAATTACCCATGCCGTTGAAGAGGCCGGTGGTAGCCTAAGTGGTATTTTTTATTGCCCTCACGATACCAGTGACCGCTGTCATTGCCGCCCGCCTTCGACGGGCCTACTCGATGTTATCGAAATGGAGCTCGATTGCGATACCGAAGGCTGTTTCTATTTCTGTCACACAGAAGCAGAAATTGCGGCTGCACGCCGCAAACACAGTATTCCCATACAGTGCGGCGGAAATAGCGTTGAGGGTATTCCCCACTACGAGCATTTGCTGGCAGCCGTTACCGCAACGCTACAGGCGCCACCATAGTGGTTGGATGTCGTTATTAAGCATAATTACTGTGCATAGCTACTGAGCATGGTTGCCTAATCTATTTGCATTGCCATATTCACTTGAAAGAGTAGGCACTGCTGTTGAAATACCATTATTAAAGAGAGAATGTTTGTGTATAAAGCTTGGCTTTTTTTGCGCTCAACCTTGTTTTATATGGGGATAGTACCCGTTGCCATCGCCATTGGTTTACTTAGCCCACTATTGTTATTAATCCCCCTTAAGGCTGCCTCTGCCATAATCTTATGCTGGAACCGTTTTGCTTTATGGTGGTTAAAAGTCTGCTGTGGTTTATCCTATGAAGTGACTAGCCATCTTGGCGAGAGCACTAAGCCTTGGGTTGTTGTGTGTAATCATCAATGTTTTTGGGAGACTATCTTTCTACAGTTGGCCTTTTACCCCTTGGCAACTGTGCTCAAAAAAGAGCTGTTGAGAATTCCTTTCTTTGGCTGGGGGCTCAATGTATTAAGGCCTATTGCGATTGACCGCAGCACACCGCTACAGGCGTTAAAACAAGTGAAAACAAAGGGTATAGAGCGTCTTAAAGAAGGCCACAATGTACTCGTATTCCCCGAAGGTACACGCATGGCCTATGGTGAGCTGGGTGATTATAAGCGCAGTGGTGCTGATATTGCTGTGCAGGCGAATGTGTGTATTGTGCCGGTTGCACATAATGCGGCAAAGTTCTGGCCCAATAAACGCTATATCAAATTCCCAGGTACTATACAGGTTGTTATTGGTGCGCCTATCGATATGAGCGGTAAAAACACAAAAGTAGCTATGCAAGAAGTACAAGCATGGGCTAAAGAGCAGACAAACAAGATGCAATAGCGTTTTAGGTTGCCTGTTTTTTAGGCGCCAGTGATTGATATTACCTAGACTGACTATAATAAGAGGAGCTTTTTTATGCTGAGTATTTTTGCGACTGGTGGCACCATTGATAAAGTGTATTTTGATGCTAAAAGTGAATTTCAAGTTGGCGATCCACAATCACAGCCTATACTTGAAGAAGCGGGTATTAATATTGATTACCGTATAGAGTCTTTATTGCGCAAAGATAGTTTGGATTTAACAGATCAAGATCGTGAATTGATTTGTGAAAAAGTCAGTGCCGAACGTGCACAACATATCATTATTACCCACGGTACTGATGGCATGGTAGCAACGGCGAAAGCGCTGGCTCAAGTTAGTATAGATCATAAGACGATTGTATTGGTAGGTGCCATGCAGCCAGCTCGAATGCGCTATAGCGATGCTAATTTTAATTTGGGTTTTGCTATTGCGGCAGTACAACTGTTAAACCCCGGTATTTATATCGCGATGAATGGGCAAGTGTTTGAGCACAATAAAGTGGTTAAAAATGTTGCGGCTAGCCGCTTTGAGTCCTTGTAATACAGTAATAATCAGGAGGCTTAATGCTCAATCCCTGGGTGAGTGCGTTAGTCATCGGTGTGCTTTCTTTAGCCAATAGCGTTTTTTTATCCAATAGTGCCTTGGCCGATGTGACCAATGCAGCGCTAAATTCCACGGTTGCTTCACCTAATTCTACTTATAAGCACACCTATTGCCGCACCCAATATAGCCATAAAATGCTCAACGATGGTTGGGTTGTCAATTTTGCCAATCAGATTACAGGTCCTGGTGCGACTATCGAAACGCTATTTTTAAGAGACAAGGTAGCGCTTGAATTTAATAGCTTAATCGCCGATTTCCGTGTGCTTCGTAGCCAAGGCGAGGTAGTAGTTTTTCTAGATCCCTATTTTATTAGCACAGATAAAAGTGTTAAACATTATAAACATATTGCCCTTGTTGTTGATAAAGCGACAATTATTGAGCAACCTGTGGCATCGGGAACGTTGTTGGCCTTAGGTAGTGCCCAGCTTGAAAAAATTAAAGCAGGTGGTACCTTGTCAATTTTACTGGATAACCAATTGGCTATTCGCTTTCGTTTAAAAGGCTCACGCAAAGCATTGAACACCGCTATAACACTCTTCGCTAAATGGTCCTCACAGTGTCCATAATATCGTGCCCATAAATCAGGCTGACACTTTTTGATCGGTATCGTCATACTATTGTGATAGGCTATGTTTCTTAATGCCAGATTGCTGATGATAAATAAAACGGTCTTTGTCTCTTATGCACAATACTAAAAGTATTGCCTACACACTATTTGCCCTCATAGCCTTTGCTGCAAACTCCGTACTTTGTCGACTAGCACTTGGTGATGATACCATTGATGCCGCAAGCTTCACCGTTGTTAGATTATTATCTAGTAGCCTAACATTATTGATTATCTTAAACATGACTAAGCGTGTAAATACCAGCTCAGATAATATTGAGTCAAAAGGGAGTTGGGTAGCGGCTTTGATGTTATTTACTTATGCGGCCTGTTTTTCATTTGCTTATGTCTCTCTCGATACTGCAACCGGCGCATTAGTGCTGTTTGGTGTGGTACAAATAACCATGATTTTAGTCAGTATTTCCACTGGTAATAAACTTCATATAGCTGAGTGGCTCGGTGTTATTTTAGCTTTCGGTGGTTTTGTTTATTTAGTACTACCTGATGTAACAAGCCCTTCGCTGTCTGGCTTAGTTATGATGATAGTCGCGGGAATTGCGTGGGCGGTGTATACCTTAAAAGGTAAATCATCGACAGCTCCACTAGCTGATACAGCCTATAATTTTTTCCGTACTACCCCGCTGGTGATTTTGCTAGCACTTATCGCCTACCCAAGCATTGCCTTGTCAATGCAAGGGGTGATTTTAGCCGTACTTTCTGGTGCTATTGCTTCAGGGATAGGCTATACCATTTGGTATATTGCACTCAATAGTTTATCGTCAACTGAGGCTGCCGTTTTACAGCTGTCTGTTCCTGTAATTGCCGCTATTGGTGGTGTTATCTTGGTTAATGAGATGCTGACTTTACGTTTAGTGATTGCGGGTATCATTATTCTTGGCGGTATATTATTGGTTGTTCTAGGGCGTTACTTTATGACGACGAAAGTAATGAATAAAACCACTTAGTACGCTGTGCATACATTTTAATTCTCTACGGTATTTTTTATGCGCGGCGACAGGCGTAATAGCTCACATCAATGGTCTGGTGATTGGAACGCGATTAAGCGTTTAATACCCTATTTTTTAGAATTTAAAACTCGTGTATTGCTAGCTATACTGTTTTTATTTTTAGCTAAAGTAGCCAGCGTATTGATTCCTGTAGCAATGAAATACATTGTTGATAGTCTCGATTCTACGCAACATCAATTAATTGCTGTACCGCTGCTATTTCTGGCGTTTTATGCGTTATTACGCTTGGGAACAAGTATATTTGGTGAAATTCGTGATGCTATTTTTGGGCGTGTTACCGAGCGTGCAATGCGCCGTATTGGGCTAAAAGTATTTCAGCACTTACATAGCCTTGATCTAGGGTTTCATCTTTCTAGGCGCACCGGCGGTCTGTCTCGTGATATTGAGCGCGGTACCAATGGCATTAGTTTTTTAATGCGCTTTATGTTGTTTAATATATTGCCGACACTAATAGAAATTGGTTTGATTGCCATTATTTTACTGGTAGCCTATAACGTCTGGTATACCCTTATTATTATTGTGTCTGTAATAGTCTATATTATATTTTCAATTATCGTAACAGAGTGGCGTACGCATTTTGTTCGTGAAATGAATGCGATGGATAATCAAAGCACATCACAAGCTATCGATAGCCTTTTGAATTTTGAAACCGTTAAATATTTTAGTAACGAAGAATATGAAGCACAGCAATACGATAAAAACCTAGCTAATTGGGAACGTGCCAGGGCTAAAAATCGTTTATCAATAGCATCATTGAATTCCGGGCAGGGCATTATTATTGCAGGCTCAATTGCAGCAATAATGTGGCTTGCGGCTATCGATGTTGTCAATGGTGAAATGACACTAGGTGATCTGGCTTTAGTGAATGCTTACATGATGCAATTATTTTTGCCTTTAAATTTTTTAGGCTTTGTTTATCGAGAAATTAAACGGGCACTGGCTGATATCGAACAACTATTCTCACTATTAGATAATCAACCTAAAGTCGCTGATGAAACTAATGCGCTTACATTAAAGACAGATAACACAACGATTGCCTTTAATAGCGTTTGTTTTTCTTATCATCAAGAACGTAAAATTTTAGATGATGTTAGTTTCAGTATTCCTGTAGGGAAAAAAGTTGCTGTTGTTGGCCCAAGTGGTTCTGGCAAATCAACACTTGCGCGGCTGTTGTTTCGTTTTTATGATGTGAATGCGGGCAGTATTACGGTTGATGGTATTGATATTCGCCGTGTAACACAAAAAAGTCTGCGCCGGATTATGGGAGTAGTACCGCAGGATACCGTACTTTTTAACAATACTATTTACTACAATATCGCCTATGGCAATCCCAATGCTGATACTGCTGCGATCAAACATGCAGCGCAGTTAGCCCACCTCGATCACTTTATTGAACGATTACCGCAAGGCTACGAAACAGTCGTTGGCGAACGTGGGTTGAAAGTATCGGGCGGAGAAAAACAACGTATAGCTATTGCTCGTATGTTGTTAAAATCACCACAGATTATGATTTTTGACGAGGCGACTTCATCGTTGGATTCTTCGTCGGAGCAAGCTATTCTCAGTGCATTACAAGATGTTGCTGTTAATCATACTACACTAGTGATTGCCCACAGATTATCAACCATTACAGATGCTGATCATATTATTGTGATGGACCAAGGGCGTATTGTTGAACAAGGTGATCACGATAGCTTGCAACAACAACACGGTGTTTATGCTAGACTGTGGGCGCTACAACAAACTTAACTTGCACTATTTTCATGACCTGCCATATCACTACCAGCTGCCTGTGTTTTCCATTGATATCCAGGGTTCTTGCGGTGCAAGTGCATCACCTTTTTGTAACAGTTCAATCGATATACCATCAGGTGATCGAATAAAGGCCATATGACCATCGCGTGGTGGCCGATTAATGGTCACACCTTTATCCATTAGTGATTGGCAGTGGGTATAAATATTATCGACACAATAAGCGAGGTGGCCAAAATTGCGCCCACCGGCATAGTCTTCAGCATCCCAGTTATAAGTAAGTTCTATCAGCGGCCCCTTTTTTTCTTTAGCTTGTTCTATGTCACCTGGTGCGCACAAAAAGACTAATGTAAAACGCCCCTTGTCGTTATCGTAACGATTAAATTCAACAAGCCCTAGTTTGTTGCAGTAAAAATCCAGAGATGTATCTAAATCAGTGACGCGAACCATAGTGTGTAAATAGTGCATAAAAACCTCAGCTAAAAGAACGTGCGATAGTAGCTATCCATAATACAGCACGCATTAGTTATATAGGTAGTAGTCTGTTATTGAAGAGTTGCCAATAAATAGCAGGCCACTTTAGTCAGTGAAAAGCTATTCATGGCTTATTTCACGACTCTTTATGTTTCAATGACGATGGCACCTTGTCGCTCACTACCTTGAGGAGGTTCAAACATATGCTCAACATGTTCGAACATCGCCGGTGTTACCTCTAAAGAGTAGGTATCTCCCTGTTCTTTATTTCGCTTGAGTACGCGCTCTCTGCGGCGTTGCTCATTGCAGGTCACATAGTGAAGCTGAAAGCCGACATTATATGTAGAAGCTTTTTGCCTAATGACATCGCGTTGTGTTTTATTGGCGGCTGCACCATCGAGAACAACACTTATACCCTGTGCTAGCAGTTGTTGACAGATAAGCCAGATTTGCACGCGACATCGTTGGTACTTCTCGTTGGCCCACGCACCAATAATTGGCATGGGCTCGTTCAGTAAACCCTCAGGGGCATCGGGTACGAATAATTGGCTTAGCCATTCGTCTTCACAAAAGCCGATAGCGTGATGTTCTTTGGCCACTTGGCGGGCGTAGGTTGTTTTCCCTGCACCTATTGGCCCACAAATTAAATAAATAGTTGGGTTTTCGTGTCGATTATTCAAACGCCTCTCGCCTCTTGCACAATAATTAAAAGTAGCCCGAAGGCTACCTGTTTAGGCCACCAACAAACAGCGAATCATGGTTAGTAGCTCATTGGGTGGTGTTGAACGAGGTTCATTAAGGTATTCTTCAAATGCGGGAAAATCGGCTATGTCATAGTTATGTTCAGGTAACCACTGTGAGTAAAGCCATTGGTAGGGTTGTTCTAGCTCTGCATAGGGTCCTTTAAACAATAAGCTGATACAGCGCCCTGCTGGGATCTCTGTTTTTTCTAGTATTGATTGGTAAGGCTCAGGAATAACAAAATCAGGCGCTACAGTAAGGCAGGCCATTGAGCGCAGTGATTCTGTGGGTACTGACTCTGGGTCATCATAATAAATACCAAAAAAGCGTGGGCCGGCAGCCATTAATTCGTAGCTGGCAGCAAAGGCCGATAATTGCTCAAACTTGCTGCCAATGGCCATATAGTCACCTTGGTGCTTTATTCCCACCAGTGTTTGACCAGAAAAGTGCTCAATATCGACGGGGTAAGTTGTTGTAGGCGTATTCATGGTTACAATTTCTCCATTGGGTAATGAGAACGGCATGGCAACAGTGTTGTGATCACTGAAATGATATTCTCCAGTATGTTTACGGTGCCGGTATTGTGCCGGCGAGAGTATAAACTCTTTGGAAAATGCACGGGTAAAGCCCTCGACACTTCGGTAGCCCACGGCTGTTGCTATGCGTTGAATAGACAAATCGGTGCGAATTAATATCGCAGCGGCTTGCTGCAAGCGCAAACGGCGCACAGTGTTGCTGATAGTTTCACCCATCATCTCTCTGTACAGCCGATGAAAGTGATAAGGTGAAAAACAGGCTACCTCAGCGAGACTATTAACATCTAGATTCCTATCCAAATTATCATAGATATAATTGATGACATTGGTGAGTCGAACACGGTAGCTGCTGGGATGTTTTTTCATGACTTATCTCTTCGTCGCTTGTCATTAGCTACTCTAGCGAGGTGGGCTTGATAATGTTTGCTAAATCGACCTCTGGGGCAAAAAAGAATGTGTAATCAATGGCAGGGGTTATAACGGGCTATAGCCGCAATTCCAGCATATTTCAAATGTACCAGCATTGTGCTCATCGCAGTCTCTGCAAACCCATTCGGCGGTAGGTGCTGGTGCTTCATACTTTTCACGCAGATAGCTTGTGGCGGCCTCATAGAGGTAATCATGCACTAACCATACTTCGGGCCAAGTGTCTAATGGCGACAAATCCCCGGCGCCACCACTGGTAAATTCATTTTTAATAATACAGCTAAAACCTATGTTTTCGAGTGCATTTTTAATATCCCAAACCAGTAAGCGGTTTTCGTGGGTATAGATTTTTTTCATCTTAATCGTTGTCGTTGTGGCTACTAAGTCCTATAGACTGCATGTTAATAGGCAAGTTCTATAACGTTATACGGACCTTAAGCTGATGAGGGTATATATTTGCGTGTCGAGACGATTAACACCACGAATACATACCTGTATGCATGACCCACTGTGGTGCTAATGGCTTGGCCTGCTATAAGTGTGCCTAATGTCCAATCAAATACTAAAAGCTGTAGTCATCACTTTCTTGTAGGTATTCGTCTTTCAGTTTGGCATAGTTGCCAGATGAATAGGTGAAAAAAGCTTTCTCGGTGTCTTTCAATGCCCGTGCCTGCTTGCATGGGCTACCCACATACAAATAGCCACTTTCAAGACGTTTTCCTGGCGGGACCAATGTGCCAGCACCAATAACAACGTCATCTTCAACAATAGCGCCATCGAGCACAATTGAGCCGATGCCAACCAGTACGCGATTACCAATAGTACAACCATGAAGTTTAGCGGTATGACCTACGGTGACGTCATCACCAATAATGAGCGGCCAACCATCAGGTGTAAACTGTCCTGCGTGGGTGATATGCAGTACGGCATTATCTTGTATACTGGTACGTGCGCCAATGCGAATGCGATGCATGTCGCCGCGAATGACGGCACCGGGCCAAACCGAACTATCATCACCAATAGCGACATCGCCAATAATCACCGCAGCAGGGTCGATGAGTACTCGTTCACCAAGGCTCGGGGTATGTTGTTTGAAGGACCGAACGGCACTATTTTTTGAATTGTTGTTGGAATTTACAGCCATAAGCACTACCTTATTGATCTATGAGGTTTAATTTTACGAATACCACCATATATTGACATGACACTTGAGTCAAAAGAGATCATATCCTATGACAAACCCATTGCTTGAAGAACATTTGCTACCGCCTTTTAGCACAATCAATACCGATCATATGACACCGGCGGTCAGTGCACGAATTGACCATGTCTTTGCTGTTCTCAAGCAACAGTTAGCATTACTTGAGCAAGGTGAATCACCCACATGGGACAATTTAGTCGCTCCGCTTGAAGAGGCTTATGACCTATTGAGCCAAAGCTGGTCCCCGATCAGCCATTTAAACGGTGTGTGCAATAACGATGCATTGCGTGATGTATACAACCAGTGCCTACAACAGTTAACAGAATTCAGCACAACGATTGACCAGCACTTTCCCCTTTACACGGCCTATAATGCCTTGGCTAATAGCGCGTATTTTCAGCAGCTCGATACGGCACAACAAAAAGTGGTAAATGATGCCCTGGCGGATTTTCGCTTAGCGGGCGTTGCCCTGCCTGATGCGCAAAAAGCGCGCTATGGAGAGATTAAAAAACGCCTTTCATCGTTGAGTAATGATTTTTCAAATCATGTCCTTGATGCTACTCAAGGCTGGTATTTACAGGTACATGATGTGCAAGCACTCAGTGGGCTGCCTGAGAGTGCGCTTGCCAGTGCACAGCAAGCAGCTGCACAAAAATCGCTCGAAGGTTATGTAATTACACTGGATTTTCCGTCTTATTTAGCGGTGATGACCTACGCTGAGGACCGTCAGTTACGCGAGCAAGTCTATCGTGCGTTTGCAACAAGAGCATCTGCTTTAGGTGTGCTACACGATGGTGAGAGTGCTGCACATTGGGACAATAGCGCACTGATTGATGAGACCTTAGCACTGCGTCACGAACTTGCCGAATTACTAGGTTTTAGCAACTACAGTGAGTTATCACTGGCTAAGAAAATGGCAAAAGACCCTGCGCAAGTGATTCAATTTTTAGAAGAGCTGGCTGAAAAATCACTACCAGTTGCCCGGAATGATTTTGCAGAGCTTGAGCATTATGCGCGCTCGCATCACAATCTTGAGCAGTTAGCAGCGTGGGACATTACCTTTTATAGCGAGAAATTGCGCCAGCAAAAATACGATATTTCTCAAGAAGCGCTGAGGGCGTACTTTCCTGCGCCTCGAGTTATTGCGGGTATGTTTGAAGTTGTACACCGCCTATACGGCATTGTAATTACACCGGTAGACGATGTTGATTTATGGCATAACGATGTCAGCTTTTATCAAATTGAAAAAGACGGCAATGTCATTGCTTATTTTTATCTTGATATGTATGCGCGAGATAAAAAGCGAGGGGGAGCCTGGATGGCCGACTGCCGCACGCGCAGGCAGCGCCCTAGTGGAGAGCTACAATTACCGGTTGCTTATCTTACATGTAACTTTACGCCGCCAGTTGATGATAAGCCATCGTTGCTAACTCATAATGAAGTGACTACATTGTTCCATGAGTTTGGCCATGGTTTACATCACATGTTAACTCAAATGACGGCAGCAGCAGTGAGTGGTATCAGTGGTGTTGCGTGGGATGCTGTTGAATTACCCAGTCAGTTTTTGGAAAATTGGTGTTGGGAAAAAACGGTTATCCCAATGATTTCAGGTCATTATGAAACAGGCGAGCCCTTGCCTGAGGCCATGCTTGATAAAATGCTGGCGGCTAAAAACTTTCAATCGGGTATGCAAATGGTGCGGCAGTTAGAGTTTTCACTATTTGATATGCGCCTGCACAGTGAATACAATACTCATCAATCGCGTAGCCCCCAGACATTAATCGATGAAATCAGAGCGGCAGTTGCTGTTGTTATACCGCCGCAATACAATCGATTTCAAAACAGCTTTTCTCATATTTTTGCCGGTGGTTATGCTGCGGGCTACTATAGTTATAAATGGGCTGAAGTGCTATCGGCTGATGCTTTTTCATTATTTGAAGAAAATGGCATTTTCGACCAGCCTACAGGGCAACGTTTTTTGCAAACAATATTAGCCCAAGGTGGCTCTAAAGAGCCAATGGCATTATTTGTTGAGTTTCGTGGGCGTGAGCCAAAAACAGACGCACTTTTGCGTCACAGTGGTATAACAGGATAGTGCAATGGATACACCCGTTAAGCGCCGCTTTATTGCCGGTGCTGTTTGCCCTAAATGCTCATTAATGGATAAACTTGTTATTTATAAAGAAGATAACAAGGATTTTCGAGAATGTGTTAGTTGTGGCTTTAAAGATGAGATGCGTTTTAAGCAGCATACCCGTGAACTTACCACACGGGTTAATGCAACCGATGATGATAAAGAGGCGCAAACACAATTGCTGATCTTAGATCCTAGGGCGCAGAAAAAAAGACCATCATAAATACGTTGTGAAAATGTAGATCTAGTGACTGTTTTCGCCAAGATTAACGGTAATGGTTTGACCAAACTGCAGCTCGATGACCAAATCGTTTTGTAATCGTGGCCAGCGTGTAAGTACCTCTCCCCAGCCCTGTTGTGCGCGTGTTTTTTGGTGGTGTGCAAAGGCTTCGGTGTCGAGTAGTTCTTTCTTCACCGGCGACAATTCGATATCGAGTAAAACAAGGTGGTCAAGCTGATTCGCTAAGCTTTCGCCTAATACACAATGCATTATCAGGCTTGCGTGAGCCATATCCATAGGAACGAGTTGAAACCCACCAATACTGGCGACTTGATCATTGACTTCTTCTAGCAGCCGATGCGCTAAATAGGCCTGGTTTAGCAGTAAACGTAAGCCAGTATAGTCTTGAATTATCGCTGGGGGTGCATTGAAGTACTGGCATGTTGTTGTAATAAAGTGATCACTGTAGGTCGTCGCCGCTGCATCGACAGAGAGGGTATGTAATGCCTCTATACAATCAGGGGCTGCGTGAATGTAGTCAACAGCAAAGCGAAACAACGCCTCTTTCGGTGCTTTATCGGGTAGACAAACAGCGCGATGCAGCTGCTCTAGCTGTTCTTTCAGGCAGGCTGATAGTTGCCCTGTTTGCTGTTCAAGTTCAATAGCTTTGGCAACAGATTCACGTATATCTATCAGTGTTGAGTGTAGATCAAATGGTAATGCCATAATCCTTACTAGTCGCTTTCTTTCCTAAATTATAGCGTCAAATTTAATGAGCAAACAAAAATGTTTAACGACACTAAATAGCTGATACTTATCATGCCTATTAGAGAATGCTTTGACGACAGTGAAAAGAGTAAACTGTGAGCTATTTCTTAATGAAAACGTTTTCTTTTTTCCATAGACACCAGCCTAGCGTAATCCCGCGGGCGCCATTAAAGGCGATTAGTGATAACCATAGACCATGGTTGGCCAATGGCAAGGAGAGATACCATAATGGTAAAAAGACACCCAGTAATGATATCAGCATGCAATGTTGAAGAATTACTGATTCACCTAAGCCAATAAAAACACCATCAAGCTGATACGCCCAGACACTAACAATTGGAAGCAATAACAGCCAGTTATAATAAATATGAACATACTGAGCCACTGCATCAATATCTGTCATCCAATAGATGATTGGTGCTTTTAATAACGCAAACAACGCTGTCATAATCAGGGCTGTCCACAGTGACCAGTAGGTTGTTTTTCTACAGGTCGCCCAAAAGTATTGTATTGAGCGCTTTCCTGCACTATGGCCTACTAACGTTTCTGTTGCGTGTGCGAAACCATCTAACCCATATGAGACGACGGACAACAGTTGTAAAAGAATTGCATTGGCAGCTAGTATCACTTCACCTTGTTTTGCGCCCTGACTTGCGATAAATAAAAATACAAACAGCAAGCTTGCGGTACGCACAAATAAATGGCGATTTACAGTGATGATGCGCTGCAAGCTGTGCGTATCAATATTTTTCCAAGACTCATTAAGCAATTGTTTTAATGGTAATTTTTGGTGAACAAAATACAGCCCCAACAATAGACCACTATAATCGGCAATAACACTCGCCCACGCGGCCCCACGACTGTTTTCGTTTAATACAACGATAAAAAGATAGTCTAAAGCGATATTAATACTATTGATAACAATGGCAATTAGCAGTGGGGTCCGCGTTTGTTGAATACCTAAAAAGTAGCCCATTACTACATAGTTAATCATCACGGCTGGGGCGCTGAATAGACGTATTTGGGTGTACTCGCGAGCCAGTGTAAAGAGCGTCTCACCTGGCTGTATAAACCACAATATTGTGTTGATAAGTGGCCAGTGAATCAACAGTAAAATGATCCCGCTGAGTAAGGCTATAACAAGGCTCTGAACAACCGCTTGTCGATATTGCTGGGTATCATTGGCACCGTATGCTTGGGCTACGAAGCTGGTGGTTCCCATACGTAAAAAGCCAAATGCCCAAAAAATAAAGGTGAGCATACTGGCACCTAGCGCAACTGCTGCTAAATAGCGTGGTTGGCTTAAATGGCCCAGAATGGCGGTGTCAATAAGGCCTAGTAAAGGCACAGACAAATTGCTAAGAATCATTGGCCAAGCAAGCGACCAAATATGCTTATGAGAGATAGCTTGCGCCATATTGAAGTGCTTACCCTACTATAGAATGATTGTTTTTAAGTGACAGTAAGTGTTAAGTATGCTGACTTTTTAGCCATAACCACATAAAAATATTGACTTTTTGTTTTGTGTGTGGCCCTCTATAGGGGCTGAGGTTATAGATTGATTCCTCAGGTTGTTGGTTGCGCCGTCAGGCCACCAGTAGTTTGCCGCTATATTTCACAAAAAAGAATACAATATCGAGCAAACCCTGCTACGTTGCCACACATATTGTGTGGTGCACTCTCGGGTCACGTTTTCGAACTGCTAAGGCAGAGTATTCTACACACAATAAACAGGGATAGTACGGCGGTTAAGGCCATACCGGTCAACAAGCATGATTGATGTACAAAGTGTTAGTAAGAAACGATAAGTAAAATAAACTAGCTACACGGAGACATTAGGTGATGTTAAACATAGCCATCCGGCCCTGTGCCTGGTTGCTGAGCCCTGCTGCGCTGATGACTCTCAGCAGTCTATCACTAGCAGATGAAGCTGAGCGCTCAAGCATTAATATGCCCAAAGGGGTAACCCCTGTTAGCCTGGATATATACGGCCTCCACATGGATATATTCTGGTGGTGTGTTGCTATTGGTATCGTGGTGTTTGGTGTAATGTTTTACTCCATGATTGTGCACCGTAAATCCAACGGTGCTAAAGCGGCCAACTTTCACGAAAGCACAGTACTTGAAGTGCTGTGGACCGTCATTCCTTTTGCCATTTTAATTATTATGGCGTGGCCCGCGACAAAATCCCTGATTAAGCTCTACGATGCCTCTGAATCCGATATTGATATTGTTGTGACAGGTTATCAGTGGAAATGGAAGTACGAATACTTCGGCCAAGAAGTGAGCTTTTTTAGCAACCTCAGTACACCACAAGATCAAATTCAAAACTTAGCCCCTAAGGGCGAGCACTATTTGTTGGAAGTTGATGAACACCTCGTGGTTCCCATTAAGAAAAAAATTCGTTTCCTTATTACTTCAAATGATGTGATTCACGCATGGTGGGTGCCGAGTCTTGCAGTGAAAAAAGATGCAGTACCCGGTTATGTGAACGAGTCTTGGGCCTATATCGAAGAGCCTGGAATTTATCGTGGTGTCTGTGCTGAATTATGCGGTAAAGATCATGGATTTATGCCGATTGTTGTTGAGGCTGTCGATGATGCTACCTATAACACATGGCTTGCTGATCGACGCGAAGCAGCCAAGCAGCTTAAAGCCCTCGCCAAACAGACATTTACATTGGATGAACTGATTGTTCGTGGCGAAAAAGTGTATGGCACGGCCTGTATGGCCTGTCATGGAGCTAACGGTGAAGGTGGTGTTGGTAAAGCGATTGCTGGTAGCCCCATTGCCAATGGCCCATTGGCGGAGCATCTTGACATGGTGGTGAATGGTAGCCAGCAGAATGCATTAATGGCTGCGTTTGGTGGCCAATTATCCGAGGTTGATTTGGCGGCAGTCATCACCTTTCAACGTAATCGGTTTGGTAACAGCGCGGGTGATTTAGTTCAGCCGGTTGATGTTCTCAAATTTAAGCAAGGCAAGTAGGGGGTAACAATTATGGCTCACGGTCCTGCTAAAGGTTTATCACGGTGGTTGTTTACCACCAACCACAAAGACATAGGTACAATGTATTTGTGGTTCAGTTTCGCAATGTTTTTTTTAGGCGGTATTTTTGCGCTAGTTATACGGGCAGAATTATTTGAACCCGGTTTGCAAATTGTGCAGCCAGAAATTTTTAACCAAATGACAACTATGCATGGCCTCATTATGGTATTTGGTGCGGTTATGCCTGCTTTTGTTGGTTTGGCAAACTGGCTTATCCCCATGATGGTTGGCGCACCCGATATGGCGTTGCCCAGAATGAATAACTGGAGCTTTTGGATACTGCCTTTTGCCTTTACTATGTTGGTATCTACGCTCTTTATGGAAGGTGGTGGTCCCAATTTTGGTTGGACATTTTATGCGCCGTTGTCAACGACCTATGCCCCGCCAAGTGTAACTTTCTTTATCTTTGCTGTTCACATCATGGGCGCCAGCTCGATCATGGGGTCAATTAATATTATTGCCACCATTTTTAATATGCGTGCGCCAGGAATGACACTGATGAAGATGCCTCTTTTTGTGTGGACCTGGCTTATCACCGCTTACCTGTTAATCGCAGTCATGCCTGTGCTTGCCGGTGTTGTCACTATGATGTTAATGGATATTCATTTTGGCACTAGTTTTTTTGATGCCGCTGGTGGCGGTGACCCTGTGTTATTTCAGCATGTTTTTTGGTTTTTTGGTCACCCTGAAGTTTACATTATGATTTTGCCTGCTTTTGGTATTGTGAGCGCGATTATTCCTACCTTTGCGCGAAAACCTTTGTTTGGTTATTCGTCAATGGTCTATGCCACAGCATCGATTGCCTTTTTAAGTTTTATTGTTTGGGCTCATCATATGTTTACAGTAGGTATGCCGATTGCCGGTGAACTATTCTTTATGTATGCAACGATGCTTATTGCTGTACCAACAGGTGTAAAAGTCTTTAATTGGGTGACAACAATGTTTCGAGGCTCGATGACATTTGAAACACCTATGCTATTTTCGATTGCCTTTGTTATTCTATTTACTATCGGAGGTTTTTCTGGGCTCATGCTGGCAATTGCACCAGCTGACTTTCAGTATCATGACACCTATTTTGTGGTTGCCCACTTCCATTATGTGCTAGTGCCCGGTGCAATCTTTTCAATTACGGCGGCGGTTTATTATTGGCTACCAAAATGGTGTGGCAATATGTACAGCGAGATTATGGGGAAGACACATTTTTGGGTGGCCTTTATTGGCCTCAATTTAACCTTTTTTCCAATGCATTTTGTAGGTCTTGCAGGCATGCAGCGCCGGGTGCCTGATTACAATCAATTTTTTGCCGATTTTAATCAAATTTCAAGCATGGGTGCTTTCTTATTTGGCGCTGCACAACTACTGTTTTTATATAACGTTATATCAACCATTGTTAAAGGTAAAAAAGCAACTGACGAGGTTTGGGAAAATCCCGAAGGGCTTGAATGGACGGTGCCTTCTCCGGCGCCCTATCACACCTTTAGTGTGCCACCAGAAGTGCGTTGATTGACCTTTTATGACATTTTGTGGCAATACGTAGATGAAAAAAATGCAAAGTGATAGTCATCAAGACAACCACAGCGCCATTCGTACATTGTGCTTAAAGCTCAGTGCGGCAGTTGTAATGATGTTTGTATTTGCCATTTGGGTGATGCCACCTATGTACGATTTGTTTTGTGAAGTAACAGGGTTAAACGGGAAAACAGGCGAGCGTTATGAGGTTGTTGACGCCGATGGCGTTGATCGTAGCCGTACGATTAAAGTGCAGTTTTTAGCCAGTAATAATGAAGGCATGCCTTGGTCATTTTATCCAAAAATACGCTCAATTGATGTTCATCCTGGTGAGCCTACTGTTATTAACTACTTTGCTCACAATCCAACAAGTAGTGATATGGTGGCCCAGGCAGTTCCCAGTGTTGTGCCCTATAAAGCGGCCAGTTATTTTCATAAAACGGAGTGTTTTTGTTTTAATCGTCAGCCGCTAGCTGGGGGCGATAGTACTGACCTTGGCCTCAGCTTTATTATTGATCGCGATATTCCCAAACAGGTGCATACCATTACATTGTCTTACACACTGTTTGATATATCGAAGAACAATAAATCAGATGAAGTGGCTGTGATACAGCAGGCCCCGAATCATTAAGCGTTGTTAAACCTGCAACAATACAATAAATAATGCGGAGTAACATTTATGGCAACCGAAGGAACTTATTACGTACCAGAGCAGAGTAAACTGCCTTTGTTAGCTTCTTTAGGGCTATTTCTCACAGTATTAGGTGCAGGGATATCAATTAATGAAAAAAGTATGTCGCCTGTTTTTTATGTAGGTGGGCTGCTAATGGCTTTTGTACTATGGAGCTGGTTTAGTGCTGTCATTAATGAAAATATGGCTGGGCTAAATGGTGCTCAATTAAAACGTTCTTATGTATGGGGTATGGGCTGGTTTATTTTTAGTGAAGTAATGTTTTTTGCCGCTTTTTTTGGTGCATTATTTTATATTCGTAACTTTGCCTTACCGTGGTTAAGTGGCGATGGCGATAAGGGCATTACTAATGAAATTCTGTGGCAGGGCTTTGAAGCAACGTGGCCATTGATGGTAACTCCTGACATGGCTATTAACGGTGACACGGCAAAAGTTGTTGGGCCGGGTGAAAATATGAGTGTGTCAACGGCTGCCTCACTATGGACTTGGCTACCTTTTTGGAACACGATGACATTGTTAACTTCTAGTGTAACCGTTCACTTCGCACATACCGCATTAAAAAATAATAATCGCAGTGGCTTTAATACATGGTTAGGGCTAACAGTTGCCCTAGGAATTTTGTTTTTATGTCTTCAAGTCATGGAATACCGCCATGCTTATCATGTTGATCTCACTATCGATAGTGGCGTCTACGGCACAACCTTCTTTATGTTAACGGGTTTTCATGGTGCGCATGTTACATTAGGTACTTTTATGTTACTGGTAATGTTTTTGCGTTCCGTACTCAAAGGGCACTTTCACCATGACGATTGTTTTGGTTTTGAATCAGCGAGTTGGTATTGGCACTTTGTTGATGTAGTTTGGGTCGGTTTATTTATTTTTGTATATATTCTTGGATAATACAGTGTTTAGCATTGCGGGCACTTCAATATATGGTTTTACTGGCTGTTTATCGGCACAGTCAATTCGCTTTGGAGTGCTTTAACTTGTTCTTTTGTGAGCTTTCTATCCCATGGGGCACTACTACCGAGCTGCCCTGTGTAGAGACCATAAAAAATAGTGATTAATAATAAAGCAGCTAATGTAATACGTGTTCCCAGTGCATACAATGTGCGCTTTGAATGAGAGTTCATATCTTTCAGCAAGAAAATTAAACCGCTTGTTAGGCTAAAAACAACAGCAATAAATAGAATAACAATCAGTATTTTTATGGCCATAGTGGCTCCTTCGTGTAAGGCTTACCATTGTGTGTTGCAGCAGGTCTTATTAATGCAATTGTTTAAAGCGATTAGCCGACAGATCAACTGGAGAGTAACGGCGTTAGTGATAGTGTTACTACCCTTACTTACCGGCCTTGGCCTTTGGCAATTGCAACGTGCCGATGAAAAACGACAATTATTATTACATTACCAACAACAACAAGCAAAAGAGGCTATTGATATAGAGCATGTCAATTCACTGTCGCAGATAGACAGTAGTACTCAGGTAACAACAACTTATCGCCGTGTCTTTATGAGTGGGTATTTTGATACAGAACGCTATTGGTTGTTAGATAATCGGTCTCGGGATGGCCGTATGGGATATGAAGTTGTGATGCCTTTTGTGGGTGATGATATAACGCTGTTGGTGAATCGTGGTTGGGTAGCTGCTAATCAGGATAGAAGCCAATTGCCAACACTAGAGACGCCTAGCGGTCAAGTTGTGGTAGAGGGGACGCTTTATGAACCACAAAAAAATGCTATTTTTTCCAGTGTTGAAAGTGATTGGGTATTGCCGTGGCCCAAACGAGTATTGCAATTGGATATTGTTCAAGCCGAACAGTCATTAAATCTATCGCTTTATCCTACATTACTGCGTATTAATAAAGAATTGACACAGCAGCGCAATAATCATATTGATGATAAAGCCAATATAGGCCTTGTAACGCAGTGGGTGGTTGTGAATATGAAGGCAGATAAGCATGATGGCTATGCACTTCAGTGGTTTACGATGGCAGTAGCCTTGTTATTTTTTTATGTATGGATGTTAATAAAAGCAGTGAATGAATCATTATGAATGCAATAGATAGCTCAGTTATAGCTGATAAAACAGCACCTCGTAGTAAAATGCCTTTGTTGGTTATGGCCGTTATATTACTACCGATGGTTGTCGCTTATATTATTTTTCATACTGGCTGGGGGTTCCCTACGACAACAACCAATAAAGGTACGCTATTAACGCCGGCTATTTCAGTACAGGACTTTGATGTAGATGGCACTACACCGTTAGCCTTTATGAGTGATGTCGGTAATAAGCGCTGGCGATTACTAGTGCCGGTACCGTCTTCTTGTGATAGTGCATGTCAGAAAAATATGTATACAACACGGCAAGTGCACGTACGATTAGCTGAAAAAGCCTATCGAGTAGAAAGAGTATTCGCTTTATTTGAAGCGCCATCGGTAAAACAACAACAGAATTTTGCCAGCCAACACCCAAATGCAAGACTGGTCACGGTGCCACCAATACTTTTTAGTCAATGGCTAGGTACTGATGCGATAGCACGTGATAATGTAGACCAACACTACTATCTTGTTGATCAAGAAGGGTTTGTCATGATGAGTTATACCGCGAACCACTCAGGGCAGGATTTATTAGACGATATTAAAAAGTTATTAAAATTTACATACGATAATTAAGTTGCTCGTGGGGTGTCTGTTGTTAAGTTGTTCATCTAAACATCCATTACTTTTTAAGCTAACACTGTTTGGTGTTGCTTTAGCCATTGTTGTTGTTGTCTTGGGCGCCTTTACCCGGTTAGTCGATGCAGGTTTAGGCTGTCCAGATTGGCCTGGCTGCTACGGTCATTTATTATGGCCAAATACGCAGCAAGAAATTATTCAAGCTGAGGTAGCGTTTCCTGATGCACCAGTTGAGCTTGATAAAACATGGCCTGAGATGGTGCACCGTTATTTTGCCGGTACCTTGGGTTTATTGATTCTTGGTGTAACGCTTACCGCGTTGCGCAAACGTAGCTTGATAGGTACAGCATCTAATTATGATGCTGTACCTATCAAACTACCATTATTATTGCTCGTACTTGTGATTATTCAAGCATTGTTTGGCATGTGGACAGTGACATTAAAACTATGGCCACAAATTGTTACTGCACATCTGTTGGGGGGCTTTGCTACGCTATCGTTGTTATGGTTACTTAACCAGCGATTAAGTGGAATCGTTTGGCAGCTTGAACAACCACAACTACAAGCGCTACAACGATTGCGGCCTGCTGTCGTTGTCTGTTTATTACTAGTGATTGCGCAAATTACATTGGGTGGCTGGACAAGTTCAAATTATGCCGCGCTTGCCTGCCCTGACTTGCCAACTTGTTTAGGCCGTTGGCTGCCACCAATGGATTTCTCTAGTGGCTTTAATATTTTTCAGGATGTTGGCCCCAATTATTTAGGCGGTTTGCTTGACAACCATGCACGCACAGCGATTCATTTTACACACAGAAGCGGTGCTCTCGTTGTGACTTTTGCGTTGATTGGGCTGGGTGTGTCTTTATATCGAACACATATACCAGCAGCACGCTTTTTAGTTTTAATACTGTGGGGTATTTTGTTAATACAGATATGCTTGGGTTTAAGCAATATTATTTGGGCATTACCTTTGTTTGTAGCTGTTGCACATAATGCGATAGGCGCAGTATTATTACTGGTAATGGTGACGTTATGTCACCGTATTTTTGGCGCAACAACAAGATCATCATAATAACGACAATAATTAAATGGGTGGATAGATAAATGGCAGAAGTTAATGTGTTACATGGTCATACACGTTCAGCATGGCGTGATTATTTAGAGTTATGTAAACCTAAGGTTGTTGCCTTGATGTTGTTAACATCCGCTATTGGTATGCTGCTCGCCACCCCTGCAATGGTGGCATGGGATATCATGATTTTTGGTAACATAGGTATAGCATTGTGTGCTGGCAGTGCGGCGACTATTAATCATTTTGTCGACCGCCATGTCGATTTAAAAATGGCGCGGACATCGAATCGTCCCGTGGCAAAGGGCCGGGTTGAGCCTCAGCAGGCATTAATCTTTGCTTTGCTAATCGGTACTTTAGGCATGGCTATTTTACTCGTGTTTATCAATGCGCTCACAGCATGGCTAACACTGGCATCTCTGCTGGGGTATGCACTTATTTATACCTTGTTTTTAAAACGGGCCACACCGCAAAATATTGTTATCGGGGGTATAGCTGGTGCTGCTCCTCCATTGCTGGGGTGGGTTTCTGTCACTGGCGAAATTCACGGCTACGGGTTGCTACTGGTATTGATTATTTTTGCCTGGACCCCACCGCACTTTTGGGCGTTAGCGATTCATCGTAAAGATGATTATGCGAAGGCCGATATTCCAATGTTACCGGTTACCCATGGTGAGCGTTATACCAAGTTACATGTATTGCTCTATACTATTATTCTTTTTATGGTGACCTTGTTGCCCTATGCAACAGGTATGTTTAATTGGCTGTATTTGCTCGGTGCTGTTTCGCTTGGCGGTGGCTTTATTTATTGGAGTATCGTGTTATTGATAGGTAAGCAAAAAAATGCAGCAATAGAGACATTTAAATATTCAATTATTTATTTAATGGCATTATTTGTCGTAATGTTACTGGACCATTATCTACTACCAACACAGGCATTATTTGTTTAGCGAATATGGTGAATCAAACGGCAATATTAACCCCTAATATGAGCGCAAATAAACGCCGTCGTCGAGGTATTTTTTGGACGGTTTTTTCGCTCATGGCAGTCATGACACTATTTTTATCACTTTTTTTTCACAAAATCACGACGGCACGCCTACTCTCTCCGGTAGAGTCACATATTAATGGGCTAGTATTACGCCCAGAAGTGATGCATTTGCCGCCCATTGCTATCATGACATCAACACATACAGCAACAACTACAACGAACCTAGAAGGGCGATGGCGCTTATTATTTTTAGGGGGTGATCATTGTGGCGTAGCTTGTGACGCTTACTACCAAAATATTAAAGTGTTTCTCGATGGGCTTAAAGAGAGTGTTCGCAATCAAACATCAATCATTATTGCATTAAGTGACACGGATACTATTAAGGCAAATACAGTGTTTGAACAATCTAAAACACGGTTTGCTAACAATTTTGAAGGGTTATTAATATATTCAAAGGATAAAAACTCTATTATTAATATACTGGAAATACCACATGCTAATAATAACCTTGGTGAACCCGATAGGATTGCTATTGTTAATCCAGAGGGGCGGTATCACGGGTATTTTAAAGCGCCCTTTGAGCACAATAAAATGGTGCTGACTTATTCATCAGCGGTCACTCATTTTTCACCATAAATACAACTAAAAAATGGATGTTTGTGTATATGTTGTCAGCTTTTCTAGTGCTAGCTGCCCCAGCACTGAGTTGCCATAGGCATCAAGTTCTGGTGACCAAACAGCAACACTGTATTGCCCGGGTGAAAGTGCGATAATTCCCCCTCCTACACCACTTTTAGCGGGTAGACCAACATTATAGGCAAAATTGCCAACGGCATCATATAACCCGCAGGTGAGCATCAATGAATTAATGCGCTTATCCATTCTTTCGGCATGAAAATGTGCTCGAAAGCAGGAATGCCCTCGATTTGCTAAGCACTCAGTTGCTCTGGCGAGGTCTCGACAACTCATTGTCATAGCACACTGTTTAAAATAACAATCGAGTGATTCTTCAACCGGCGCTTGTAAATTGCCCAACGCTTTTAACAGGTTGGCAATAGCGGCATTGTGATAGCCTGTTGCCTTTTCTCCTGCGGCCACATGTTGATCAATACGGTTGTTATCATTGCCTGATAGTGAGGCAATAAAATTTTCAATACGCTTCACCGGGGTCGAGCTGTAGGTAGTGATTGCATCAGCCACTACAATGGCCCCTGCATTAATAAACGGATTGCGAGGAATGCCGCCTTCTAATTCTAGCAATAATAACGAGTTAAATCGCATGCCCGAAGGTTCTCGACCAACGCGTTGCCACAATGTATCTCCTATAGTATCTAGCGCGAGCATCAGTGTAAATAATTTAGAAATACTCTGAATGGAAAACTGAGTATCAGCTGCGCCGATTGTAAATTCTTCGCCGCTTGTCGTTCGCAAGGCCATGCCAAATTGCCTAGGGTCTACCTGTTGCAATGCCGGAATATAGTTAGCTACATTACCTTGTCCGTAAGCGCTGATTACTTCATTATAAATGCGCTGTAATATATCAGGCAGTGCAGTGGTATCGAGTTGTTGATGGGTCATAAAAATAGAGAGTTCAATTCTAGGTTAAAGGTTATGATTTTGTGATGAGCAAGCTGCCTACAAATAATAAACTGGCTGTCGCAACAATCGATGGCCCAACAGGTGTGTCCCATAGATAGGAAGCGTACAGGCCGCCAACAACACACAAGCACCCAATAATACTGGCTAATATTGCCATTTGCTCGGGGGTTTTGGCAAAGTGACGGCTAGTTGCAGCGGGTATGATGAGCAGTGCGGTAATTAATAACACGCCGACTATTTTCATTGATATTGCGATCATCAGCGCCAGTAATAACATCAGTAACAATTGCATTATTTTTACTTGAACACCCTCAGCCGCAGCAAGATTCTCATCAATGGCTACAGCCAACAGTGAGCGCCAGTTGATAATAATTAATAACCCACTTAGCACTACCGTTGTGTAAATAATGAAGATATCCTGTGGTGTGGTTGCCAATATATCGCCAAGCAAATACCCTGTAAGATCCACACTACTTGTATGGAACAGACTAATAATAATAAGCCCTACAGAGAGAGCTGAGTGAGATAAGATGCCAAGCAATGTATCTGTACTTGCTCTTTGTAAGGTGTTAAGTAGTAGCAGTAATATGGCGATAACAGCGCTGCTAAGGGTGATGGCAAGTGAAATATTAATCGACAGTAATAAGCCTAATGAAACGCCTATGAGTGCTGAGTGCGCAAGGGTGTCTCCAAAATAAGCCATTCGTTGCCATACGACAAATGCACCGAGCGGCCCGGCGATAATGGCAACCCCCAGCCCTGCTAGCAGTGCATACCATAAAAAATCAGCCACAATAATGATGCCCTTAGTGTTTGTTGTCGTTGATTACACTACCATGGATGTCATGGGTGTGATCGTGGTGATGAGTGTATACAGCGACACTGCTGCTATTGGCACTATCGCCAAATAAGGCCAGGTAGGCCGGATGATTAGAAACGCTTTCCGGGTGGCCATGACAACAAATATGTTGATTTAAGCAGATCACCTCATCGGTAGATGCCATAACGATATGTAAATCGTGAGAGACCATGAGTACAGCGCAATTAAGCTCGTCACGCAATTGGCTAATGAGCTGATAGAGTGCACTTTGACCATTTATATCGACACCTTGTACGGGCTCATCGAGTACTAATATATCGGGCTTTCGCAGCAGTGCTCTTGCCAGTAATACTCGTTGGTTCTCGCCACCAGAGAGAGTGTGCATTGAGGCATTGCTCATGCCTCCCATATTAACCCGCCCTAAGGCTTGCTTGATCGCGTCATCGCTCACTTTATTGCCAAGTGTCAAAAATCGATGTACCGTGAGAGGCATCTGCTGATTAAGGCGAATGCGCTGTGGCATGTAACCAATGGTTAGCGCGTGATTGCGACTAACACTCCCAGAGGTTGGCTTGACTAGTCCGAGAAGAATGCGGATTAATGTCGTTTTTCCTGCACCATTTGGACCAATGATGGTCACAATTTGCCCTTTGTAAATTGATAGATTTATCGATGATAAAAGAGTACGCCCTTTTTTTGCTAAGCTAATATTGTTTGCCTGAATAAGTGGAGCCGCCATTTATTGTAGGCCCTCCAATGAACAGTCTTGTTGGCACTGGCTGCATAAGCCCAATACCTCTAAAAAGGCTTGGGTCATTGAAAAGCCAGTAGCTACACCTACATCGGCAATCGTGGTGGCTAAGCGTTGGTCATTTGATTCGACGGTGTGGTGGCATTTGGCGCAAATAAAGAAATAGCTTTGGTGTTGGTGAGATGGGTTGGGGCAGCCAATATAGGCATTGAGTGAATGAATACGGTGTATAAGCCCTAGCGAAAGTAAAAAATCCAGTGCCCGGTAAACGGTTGGTGGCGCTATTTGTCGGCCTGTTTCCTGTGCGAGCATTGCCATTAAGTCATAGGCGCCTAAAGGGCGGTGGTTTTGCCAAATCAGTAACAATACCTGTTGGCGTAATGTCGTTAATCGGGCGTTGTGCTCTTTACAAACTTGCTGCGCGCAGCTCAGTGCAGTATCAATGCAGTGCTGATGATTATGATCTTGTGGTAATGCCATGCTTAGGATCGCGTTAGTTTCGGTGTTGTATTAGTGTTATGCTATAACATTTGGTGTGCTTCTACTATCAGTGTTGATACAGAAATTTATTATTAGTCGACAGTGAGATCAAATTGCTGTGCTGAGTTGTTGGTTGTGTTTTGTGAAAATAGATATAAATTCATTTGTTCGATTGTTTTATAAACTGCTTTTTGTCATTTTATTGTGTGTTTGCTTCTCTGCTAATAGTCGTGCAGAAGGTACAAAAATACGTGTTTTAGCCAGTATTAAACCATTAACCTTAATTGCTGAGGCTATACTGGGGGATCGCGGTGAGATCATTACGCTTCTACCCCCTTCGGCATCTCCCCATAGCTTTCAACTCAGTGTTAATGATATGCGCTCTATTGCAGCGGCAGATGTATTATTTTGGGTTGGCCCAGAGCTGGAGCCTTTTTTAAGTAAACCGTTTAGGGCTAGCAGTAAGTTAGTGCTTACATCTTCTTTGGTCCCTGCCGTTCATTGGCCTGCATTAGATGACTCGCACCATGAAGAAGATGGCCACGGGCATGCTCACAGTAAGGATTTTCATTTATGGCTAGATCCGCATAATGTGATTGCAGTAGCGCGAGTGCTGGCTACGCAATTGGCCACGATTGATCCTGAGGGTAATGATTTTTACCAGCATAGAGTTGCTGTATTAACTCGGCAGTTAAAAGATTTAGATAAACAATTGCAGCATCACTTCAAGCCACTGCAACAACAGGGCTTTATTGTCTACCACCGCGCTTATACCCACCTTTTCTCACGTTACGGCTTAAAGCAGGTAGGCGTGATTACTCACACCCCCGATTCTTTACCGGGGGTGCGTCATATCAGCAACCTTTACAAACGTGAAGGTGTTGAGTGTATTTTTGGTGACTATGGTCACCGCTCCCCTACAGCAGTACAGCTATCAAAGCGGCTGAACATACCGCTTATCTATCTTGATCCACTGGGAGAACGCTTAGAGATTGGTGAAGGGTCTGTTGAGCTTATCCAAAAGATATCTGAGGAAGTTTCTCAATGTCTCCAGAGTAATGGCTTACCGGCGGCAGCAATAACCCACGACTAGCAAGATACTGGCGGTGTTCTTCTTCCAGTTCATCGGTAAACGCGGCAAAGCGTGTACGAATCATGCGTGTTGAACAAGTGGAGCTGTAACGTAGCAGACTGATAACCGACTTAGGATCAGATAGCTTATGCCTGACACCGGTTTCCTGGCGGACTTGATTCGCCAGTTGTTGTAATCGGTAGACAGCAGCTTGTGACAGAATAAAGGAAGATTTCATAAAAACCCCAAAGACAAAATTGACACAGTCGTAAATGTGAAAAACGCAATTCAGTTTGAGTGTAGACTAGTCTTTGGGGTTTTGTTTGCTCTTTTTTGTGCGGTGCATCAAGAAAATAAAAATCCCTGCACTGAAAAATGTATAAAGGAGGAGAGAGGTGTCAGTGCAGGTGTTAAAAAAGAAAATATCTGTTTGCTTAATAGCTGATGTTACATATGGTAACACTTGATCTCAGGCTCTGCAATTGCTTGATGCTTTTGGTGTCATAGGTAATACCATTATCTTACTTGTTGATATTATTGATGAAAAAAGTGTCTTTTTTATTCCAAAAATACATTTAGAGTCACTGCTTAGAACTTTTTCTGTTAAACGGTAATAATGTAGCCGTTTAAATTTACTAAAAGTAACAAACTACTTTGTTGCGAAAAAATACTTATTTGAGACTTACTTGAGGCGATTTAAGGTATCCTGTCTCTCTTAATTAACCATGGATAACGCGTTTTATGACTCAGCAAGACCTACCGTTAGTGCTCGTAGATGGTTCCTCTTATTTGTACCGTGCCTTTCATGCGATGTCGCAGGCTGACCTTCGAAATTCTCTCGGAGAGCCAACCGGGGCCGCTCGCGGTGTCACCAGTATGCTGCGCCGTTTAGAAAAAGATTACCCAGATTGTGTCATCGTAGTAATTTTTGATGCTAAAGGTAAAACATTTCGGGATGACTTGTATAAAGACTACAAGGCGAACCGCCCTTCTATGCCCGATGATCTGCGTGCCCAGATTCAGCCCATCCACGATATTGTGACAGCGATGGGTTTTCCGATGCTGATTGTGGATAATGTAGAGGCAGACGATGTTATTGGAACGCTAGCTGTAGATGCTGAGCGTGCGGGTATGTCGGTTGTGATTTCAACAGGCGATAAAGATATTGCCCAACTTGTTACGCCTAAAGTAACACTGGTAAATACCATGACTGAAACAGTGATGGATGTGGCTGGCGTTGAAGAAAAATTTGGTATTCCTCCCGCGCTTGTTATTGATTTTCTAGCCCTAATGGGTGACAAAGTCGACAATATCCCGGGTGTTCCCGGTGTTGGTGAGAAAACAGCACTGGCACTGTTACAAGGGATTGGTAGTATCGACTCAATTTATCAGCAGTTAGATAAAATTCCTGAATTAGGATTTCGTGGTGCGAAAACAATGCCAGCGAAATTGCGCGAGCATGAAGCCCAGGCACGGTTGTCGTATTTATTGGCGACGATTAAAACAGATGTTGAATTGGATGTAAAAGCGGCTGATCTATCTATGCAGCCGCGGGATAATGAGCGCCTGTTAGCGTTATATGAACACTTAGAGTTTAAATCCTGGGTTGAGGAGCTCAGTAACAATACAGAGGGTAATACACCTGTCGCTTCTCCAGCAGGCGTTATTGATCGGGAATCCTACGACAGTATTTTGAGCGAGCAGGATTTAGAGCGCTGGCTGGTAAAACTTCGGTCTTCTGAGCTATTTGCTTTTGATACCGAAACGACCAGTTTGGATTATATGGTTGCGCAGATTGTTGGCGTGTCATTTGCGGTGGCGCCAGGAGAGGCTGCTTATGTTCCCTGTGGGCATGATTATCTCGACGCGCCCGGGCAATTATCACGTGATTATGTTTTAGCACAGCTACAGCCGCTGCTGGAATCGAATAGCGTTAAAAAGGTTGGCCAGAATCTTAAATATGATAAAAGTGTCCTTGCTAACCATGGTATTACTTTAAGAGGTATTGCTTTTGATACCATGCTGGAATCTTATGTCTTTAATTCTATTGCCACCCGACATGATATGGATAGCTTGGCGCGTCATTACCTAGACCATAATACAATCCACTTTGAAGATATTGCTGGCAAAGGGGCTAAGCAGCTGACATTCAATCAAATTCCCTTAGAGCAGGCGGCCCCCTATGCCGCAGAAGATGCTGATGTGACATTGCGTTTGCATAATACGATCAGCACACAGTTGCAGCAAACCCCTAGTTTGCAGTCAGTACTAGATAATATTGAAATGCCCTTGGTTCCCATTTTGTCTGCAATAGAACGAAACGGGACACTTGTAAGTGCAAACTTACTGGGTGAGCACAGCATTGAACTGGGTGAACGTTTAAGTACGTTAGAAAAAGAGGCTTACGATCTAGCCGGTGAAGAATTTAACTTGGGGTCACCTAAGCAGTTAGGGGCTATTTTATTTGAAAAGCTATCATTACCTGTACTGAAAAAAACACCAAAAGGTGCGCCATCTACCGCAGAGGAAGTGCTTCAAGAGCTAGCCCACGACTATCCACTTCCACGCTTATTAATGGAGTATCGTGGTTTATCAAAACTAAAGTCGACCTATACCGATAAACTGCCACAAATGATTAACCCTGTCACAGGGCGTATTCATACATCCTATCATCAAGCAGTAACGGCTACCGGCCGTTTATCATCATCAGATCCTAACTTACAGAATATTCCCATTAAAACAGCCGAGGGGCGGCGTATTCGTAAAGCCTTTATTGCACCGTCAGGCTACAAGATTGTCGCTGCGGATTACTCACAAATAGAATTGCGAATTATGGCTCATTTATCTGAAGATGAAGGCTTAATCGATGCTTTTAGCCGAGGTTTAGATGTACATAGAGCAACGGCGGCAGAAGTATTTGATACTGATGTGGCTGGTGTAAGTGACGAGCAGCGTCGTAGTGCAAAGGCGATTAATTTTGGTTTAATCTATGGTATGTCGGCGTTTGGTTTAGCAAAACAGCTTGGTGTAGGCCGCCATGACGCACAGCAATATATCGATTTGTATTTCGAGCGTTATCCCGGCGTTAAGCGCTATATGGACAATATTCGCCTGCAGGCGGCTGAACAAGGGTATGTAGAAACCTTACAGGGGCGGCGCCTCTATCTACCGGATATTAATGCAAGTAATGGTATGCGCCGCCAAGGTGCTGAACGTACAGCGATCAATGCTCCCATGCAAGGTACGGCAGCAGATATTATTAAAACGGCGATGATTGATGTTGATCGTTGGTTATCTGCTGGTGAAGTTGATGCCAAAATGATTATGCAGGTACATGATGAACTTGTCTTAGAAGTTAAAGAATCTGATATAGATCAAACAGTTACAGGTTTGTGCGACTGTATGTCCCAAGCTGTTAAGCTATCGATTCCGCTAGTGGTTGAAGCAGGTGTTGGTAATAACTGGGATGAGGCGCACTAATTAAATAGCAAAAAGAGAAATTTTTTAGTAAAAAAATGGAACTTTATTAAATTTACTGACTCCTACCCTTACAGCTTCCTATGTGGTGATAGTAGTTGGTAACAAATATAGCATGTTAACAAGCTCGGAATATCCGCTGTAACATGTTGCTAATAGTCCCGGCAATGTCGGGATTTTTTTTGCCTGTCACATTTGTTCCAGAAAAATAACATTATTTTCAAATAATTTACTTTAACAGGGAACTTTCGTCGAATGCTATGGACTAATTTAATGTGTGAACAAGTGTGTGTTAAAGAAATTTTTAGATTTTAAGGGTAGTAGTTTTAAAGAGCAGTAGCTAGAGATAGATAGTGACGTAATGTTTATTTAGTGTGTTTCTCCATAGTTGTGCACTTCTCCCCAAAAGTGCTGTTATGACCCGATCGGACCCCCTCTGATCGGGTTTTTTTATGCCGCCAATAAAGTGTGCTTAGTCAGCAATAGAGCGTGTTCGCCCCTTTCCATCTATGGCTACATAGACAAACTCGCCTTCAGTGACTTTAAGCTCTTCATTGACAAGCGGGTTATTCTGCCAGACCTCAACGCGTATACGTATGGACGAGTTGCCGGTATCGAGACATTGTGCGTAGCAGCTGACCGTTGAGCCAACAGGGACGGGAGACATAAAGACCATGCTTCCCGCTGCGACCGTAGTAACACGGCATTTTGCAAGCCGCTGCGCGAGAATGGCGCCTGCTAAGTCCATTTGAGAAATCAGCCAACCAGCAAAAATATCGCCATTGGGATTCGTATCCGCTGGCATTGCAAGAGTTTGCATTGTTAGTTGACCCTCAGGTGTTGGGTCTTTGTCGTCGAGGCTTGCGCTCATAATATTATCTTTTGTTGTCAAAAATTTCCAATGGCGCTATTAATACCAGTTATTGGTACGGAATAAAAGTGCTCTAGTAAGGATTTTTCATCAATAACAATAAGGCCTATTCTGTGGTGGTTAAATACTCACTTGTCAAAACTGAAACATTACTGTCATAATTCGTTGATAACATCTAACATGCGGTACTTTTGTGGCGGGCCCTATGTCTTTTTACGTAGTTGTATTGTCCCTTAACTCTCCCTTGAAGTAATCACTCATTAACCTGAAAGCCATTGGCTAAAGCCTTGTTGGTATTTGGGGTGGGTATTGATGTAACTGAAAAATTTATGTCATATACCTCCGGTAGAGTAGCTGTAAGTCGCGTATTTTAACATGAGCCGTTTCGCTAGCGGCCGTCATTTATTGTATTTATCCTGTGGGGACCTATGAGCTCATCTGTATTATTGATATTGATTGTGCTGGGGATTGGTGTTGCTTATTGGCTAGGCCGCAATCGTTCAATCGCTCAATCAATGCCTTTAGGGGGGGTGCGCCACCTCAACTCACTACCTTTTTATTATGGTACCTATGTTGCGCTTTGGTGTGCCATTCCCTGCTTAGCTTTGTTGGGTTTATGGTCATTATTCGATGACATTATTATCCGTCAAATTATTTCCCAATCTTTATCTGAAAATCAAGGCAGTATTCCGAGCGATCAATTAGGATTGATTATCAATACGGTTGAGAATATTGCTAATGGAACTGCTGCTGTTGAGCACACACCTGAGCTTGCCTCTGTCGCTGAGCGCGTAGTGGATTTACGTAGTATCAGTCAATCTCTTCTAAGCGTTGTTTTGCTGTGTGCCTTAATATTATTCAGTGGCTGGGGGTGGGTTAAAGTTAACCCTGAGCATAGAGCGCGAAACGGCGTCGAAAAAGTATTTATGCTTGCACTGCTAATGTGTTCTGTACTCGCCATCGTAACAACAATCGGTATTGTTTTATCGGTGCTGTTTGAAGCTATACGCTTTTTTAATATTATTTCTCTCGGTGAGTTTCTATTTGGGACTCACTGGAGCCCACAGATGTCAATTCGCGAAGATCAAGTGGGTAGTTCAGGTGCCTTTGGTGCCATCCCCATTTTTTCTGGAACAATGCTGATTTCTGCTATTGCAATGTTTATAGCCGTACCGGTGGGTTTGATGACAGCCATTTACCTATCTGAATACGCAAGCCGACGTGTTCGGGCGATTGTTAAACCTGCGCTAGAGATTCTCGCGGGCATTCCTACGGTTGTTTATGGCTTTTTTGCCGCTTTAACGGTAGCCCCGATGATCAAAAATGCACTTAACGGTTTAGAGCTGTCTTTTTTTGCTATATCGCTTGGGCCATTAGAAGTTTCTGGTGAAAGTGCCCTAGCCGCAGGCCTTGTGATGGGGGTGATGATTATCCCCTTTGTATCATCACTCTCTGATGATGTTATTACTGCCGTGCCACAGACAATGCGCGATGGTTCTTATGGTTTGGGGGCGACTGAGTCTGAGACCATAAAGCGCGTTATCTTACCCGCAGCACTACCGGGTATTGTGGGTGCAATTTTATTGGCTGTATCGCGTGCGATTGGTGAGACAATGATCGTGGTGATGGCTGTTGGCACCGCAGCAAAGCTGACACTCAATCCATTGGAGTCAGTCACTACCGTTACGGTACAGATGACAACCTTGCTCATTGGTGACCACGAATTTGATAGCCCCAAAACCCTAGCTGCCTTTGCACTTGCATTGGTACTGTTTGTTATTACATTAACGCTTAACTTTATCGCGTTACGTATCGTTAAAAAATACCGAGAGCAGTATGACTGATAGTAGTAGTACCGTGAAAGCCATTGATTTGGTTAATAAAAATTTAGCAAAACGCTACCGGGCCGAAAAGCGATTCCGCTTTTATGGCGTATTGTCCATTTGCTTTGGCCTGCTGTGTTTGATGCTGTTGTTTACCGATATTATTGGTAAGGGAACACGTGGCTTTTTTTATCACTATATTCAATTAGAGATTGTTCTCGATGCTGATGAACTAGGTATTAGTGATATCAATGATTCAGGCCAGATACTGCGTGCTGATTATAACCTGGTTGTAAAGAAAGCTATTTATAAGCACTTTAAGGTGACTTCCCGAAAAGATAAAAAGCTGGCCTCTAAGCTTATCAGCAGTGAAGCTACGGGTTATCAGCTGCAAGCACGCTTTAAAGAAAATGGCCCCCAACTTCTGGGCTCCACCATATCTGTATGGGCGATTGTCGATGATAAAGTCGATTTTTATCTGAAAAGAAAGAACAACAAAGATAGTGGTATTCAGGCATTTAACGAGCGGCAACTGGCATGGTTAGATACCTTGGAAAGTAACGGCTTATTAAAGAAAAAATTTAATGTTGATTTTTTCGCCAACGGTGATTCATCTAATTCTGAAGAAGCGGGTATTCGCAGTGCAGTGATGGGATCTTTTTATCTGTTACTGGTGACCTTTTTGTTATCGTTTCCCATTGGTATTTCAGCTGCTATCTATCTAGAAGAATATGCGCCTAAAAATCGCTGGACTGATTTAATCGAGGTGAATATCAATAACCTAGCGGCCGTTCCTTCCATTATATTTGGTTTGTTAGGGTTGGCTATCTTTTTAAATTTATTTGGTTTGCCTCGTTCAGCACCGTTAGTAGGTGGGTTTGTATTGACACTAATGACACTACCAACAATTATTATTGCCAGTCGTGCTGCAATTAAAGCGGTGCCACCCTCGATACGCCAGGCGGCTTATGGTATTGGTGCATCACGGATGCAGGTAACACTTCACCATGTATTGCCTCTTGCGATGCCCGGTATGTTAACGGGTACGATTATCGGCCTTGCTCAGGCGCTAGGTGAAAGTGCTCCTTTATTAATGATTGGTATGGCGGCATTTATCCTTGAAATCCCCACTAGTGTGACGGATCCAGCAACAGCACTACCAATGCAGATCTTCCAGTGGTTTAGGAATGCCGATGCAGGGTTTAATGAAAAGGCATCAGCTGCCATTATGGTACTACTAATGTTTTTAATAGCGATGAATGCGGTAGCTGTATGGGCGCGCAAACGTTTAGAACGAAGATGGTAATGGAGAATTAACATGGCCGAAACAGCACAGTACAGTGCGGTGAAGAAGGTTGATACATCTTCTGATAAAGCACAAAACAATGAACAAAAAAACAGAGATACAACAGTGACTGATAATACAGAAACCGTAGGGCAACCTTGGCTTGAGAATGCGAAGATGTCAATGAGAGGCGTAAATGTCTTTTACGGTGAAAAACAGGCGATATTCAACGTAGGTATGGATATTGGGCAGAATCAGGTGGTTGCAATGATTGGCCCTTCTGGTTGCGGTAAATCGACTTTTTTACGCTGCCTGAATCGTATGAATGATACGATTGAGTCATGTCGTGTTGAGGGTTCACTACAGTTAGATGGGCAGGAAATTTATGACCCTAAGCTCGATGTTGTGCCATTGAGGGCTCAAGTAGGAATGGTCTTTCAAAAGCCAAACCCTTTTCCTAAGTCAATTTATGACAACGTGGCTTATGGGCCTCGCATTCATGGTTTAGTGTCGCGCAAATCAGATCTAGATGAAATTGTTGAGACCAGCCTACAGCGAGCCGGCCTATGGAGTGAAGTAAAAGAGCGCCTACATCAGCCAGGCACAGGCCTCTCTGGTGGCCAGCAACAGCGGTTGTGTATTGCCAGGGCTATTGCGGTAAGTCCAGAAGTTATTTTGATGGATGAGCCATGTTCAGCGCTAGACCCCATTGCAACTGCTAAAATTGAAGAGCTGATTAACGAACTTAGTGAAAACTATACAATCGCGATAGTGACTCATTCAATGCAGCAGGCCGCACGTGTTTCTCATCGTACGGCCTACTTCCACTTGGGTAAACTTATTGAGATGAATGAAACTGAAAAGGTATTTACTAATCCTGATCATCAGTTAACGGAGTCTTATATTACTGGCCGTTTTGGGTAATAAGTCTCGTGAAACAACAACCCTCGGTGCGATGACACCTGCTTTGATATACACTGTAGTTGTATATCAGCATTTACGATGAGGAAGAATTATGGATAAGCTGAATCTGGATCAACATATATCTCAGCAATATAATGCCGCTTTAGAAGATTTAAAAACAGAATTTTTAGCAATGGGCGGTCTTGTTGAGCAGCAGGTTATCGATGCGGTAAAAGCAATTACCTCTATGGATGTGGAACTGGCCCAAAAAGTCTTAATCGTTGAGCACGATATTGATGCTCGAGAAATTGAACTAGACGAACTTTGTACCCGTATCATTGCACGCCGCCAGCCGGCTGCTTCAGATTTACGGATGGTTCTTGCCGTATCTAAAGCTATTCGTGACCTTGAGCGCATGGGTGATGAAGCGAGAAAAATTGCCAAAATGGCTATTGCATTATCAGAGACGGATAAACTACCCCATGGCTTTAGTGAGCTGCGTAATTTGGGGCGTCACGTTCAACAGCTAGTCAATAGTATTTTAACGGCATTTGCCCGCTATGATGTCGATACAGCAATTGCAGTCGCACGTGAAGATAACGCTATCGACACCGAATATGACACCGCTATTCGTGAATTGATCACATACATGATGGAAGATCCCCGCAATATTTCGCGCTCGATGAATGTGATGTGGGCATTGCGTGCACTTGAGCGTATTGGTGACCATGCCAGCAACATTGCTGAACACCTTATTTACTTAGTGAAAGGGTTGGATGTTCGCCATCAGACTGCCAGCGAAATAGAACAACAAGTTAATCAGTAACGGCTTGATTTTTCGGCAACGCTGGTCAGTATAGACCAGCGTTGCACTCCATTTAACGAGCTCCCATTTTCGCCAATCTATCAGCCGCTGCTTTCCCTAGCTTACCACCTTGTTTATTTGCCTTACGGTAATAATTAATAGCTGTGTCACGGTTGTTTTGCTGTCGTGCAATTTCGCCTAAAAAGTAGTTTGCAGGTTGAGTTTCTAGGCGTTGATTACTGGCTAGAAAATCTTGCTGTGCACTTAGATAATCTTTCTGCTGGATACTGACAATACCCCGGTAGAGAAAACCCTCAAAGTAATCCGGGTCTAACTTTACGGCTTGATTAAACGCTTTTAACGCTGTTTTCAAATTTTTTTCTCGATTGTTAAGTTTGCCTTTCGTTAGCCAAAAACGTGCCTCTCTGGGTTGCTTTTTGATAGCTTGGTTTGTTAGTAATAGTGCCTTTTTCCACTCTTCTTTACTGGCCGCTTTTAGTGCTTTATCGTGGGTATCATAGGCTGCTTGATCTTTGCGCATTTGTTGAATATTGCGCTCAAAAACAGCCTTGTTGCGTTTGCCTCCAGGCAAAGTCGCGGCTTTTTGCTGGTTGGCATTAACTCGTGCCTGTGACGGCGGGTGGCTGGCAAAGAGCGCAGCTAGTCCACCGCTATTACTACCTTGCTTAGCTGCCAATGCGACAAATGTTTGTTGCAACTCAACAGCCCCCTGTGGGTCATAACCCACTTTTACCATGTAATCGATACCGTAATGGTCGGCTTCTAGTTCTTGGCTACGGCCATAACGTGCTTGAAAGGCAGAGGCACCTAAGCCCGCTAATTGGGTATAACCTTGACTGTTGGTCGCTGCGCCTACAATTTGGGTGCCTAACTGAAGCAGCATCCCTTGTGAGGCTTGGCTGGCACCATGCCGTGCTGCTGCATGAACAATCTCGTGCCCCAGTACTGCTGCAAGCTGTGATTCATCTTTGAGTAGGACTAAAAGGCCACGATTAATGGCAATTTTGCCACCTGGTAGTGCCCAAGCATTAGGAACACTGTTGTTGAGTACAACAAACTCATAAGGTAGATTAGGCTGGTCACTGGCTGCGGCTAGCCGTTGTCCAACCTGGTTAACATACGCATTAATGTCGGGGTCTAGAGTATAGCGCCCTCCCTGAGATTGTTGGCCGGGGCCATATTGTGCTTTACCTATCTGGATCTCCTGTGCCGGGTTAATCAAGCTCAGCTGTGATTTCCCTGTAACTGGGTTCGTACTACAACCGGTGAGTGCACCTATAGTGAGGCCAAGTGCCCATAACAAATAAATAATACGGTGTCGCATAATTGAATCCTACCTATTTCCATGCCTGCTATTGTCGATATAACTGACCACAAGTGTACCTGAATTGCCGTATAATGACTCTTGCAAAGCAATCGAGCCTAAGTTACCTAGAGTAATAATATCCCAATATGGTTTGTACGGTTGCCTGATTTTAAATGTAAATGAGAATATTAGCGAATATGGCAGCACTTCAAGTAATAGAGTTATTTGCCGGGCACAACCCTAGTGGTCAACCCGTTGTTGAGCGCTTACCGGTTAAAATTAATGATGATGATAGCTGTGAGCTTGTTAAATCGCCGGCCTTTATCAGTGGAATTGCCAGTGGCGATATTATTAAGTTAACACCTGGAACCCAAGAATTTTCTCTTGAGAAGCACAGTGGTAATCTGTGTATTCGCGTTTATGCGAAAACATCAATTGACAGTATTGCTGAAAATGTAACCTCAGGCTTGGAAAAACTAGGTGGTGAGCTAGACATAGATACACCGCGCATGCTTGTTTATTCAATTCATGTCAGTTGCGGTTTTCAGGCAATAGAAACACTGCTTAATGAGCATGTTGGCAAGGATAACAACAGCACTTGGGTTTATGGGAATGTTTACGACCCCGTTGATGGTGTGACGCCATTAAATTGGTGGCAAGACATATTAAAACCCGAATAAATCAATGATCTATCGTTAAAACAAGGTTAATTTCCCCATGTTAATTGTTATTTCTCCAGCAAAAACACTGGATTTTGAAACACCAGCAAAAACGAAAGTAAATACGCAGCCTGCGCTACTTGATCGTTCACAAGTGCTCATTGATAAACTGCAACACTTGGCACCGCAGGATATATCATCACTTATGAGTATTAGTGATAAGCTGGGGACTTTAAATTACGATCGTTTTCAGCAGTGGCAGACACCGTTTACTAAAGACAATGCCAAGCAAGCAGTACTAGCATTTAAAGGTGATGTTTATACCGGGCTTGATGCTGAAAGTTTCTCAGCTGATGATTTTAGGTTTGCACAAAAGCATTTGCGAATTTTATCTGGGTTATATGGTTTGCTGCGGCCATTGGATTTAATGCAACCTTATCGATTAGAAATGGGGACAAAGTTCGTATTTGATGAGTATAAAGATCTATACCAGTTTTGGGGTTCTACAATCACGCAGACATTAAATGAGCAATTGAAAAAAACTCGCAGTGACTGTCTCATTAATCTAGCATCTAACGAATATTTTAAATCAGTAAAAACCACCGAGTTGAATGCGGATATTATTACGCCAGTATTTAAAGATTGGAAGTCAGATAAATATAAAATCGTCAGCTTTTTTGCTAAAAAAGCGCGTGGTTTGATGAGTGCTTATATTATTCAAAAACAAATTACAGAGCCTAAACAACTGAAAAAATTTAATGTTGACGGCTATGCTTACGATAAAGCACTATCAACAACAACCGAGTGGGTATTTACTCGCAAACAATAGCCATCATAGTTTTAAAAATTGTTGTGCGGCACTATTGGCATGTATTGCCACTGTGTCATACAACGCTATGGTCGTGTGCGTTTGCTGTACTAAAAGAGGGATTTCGGTACAGCCCAAGATAATACCTTCAGCCCCTTGGCTACTAAGCGAGTCGATTATATCGACATACTGCTTTCTTGATGTGTCGCTAACCTTACCTTGGCAAAGTTCGTTATAAATGATGTCGTGCACACTTTGTTGCTGTTTTGGTGTTGGCGTGAGAACTTTAATACCGTATTTTTGTTCAAGGCGCTTTGAATAAAAGTCTTCTTGCATCGTAAACATTGTGCCTAGCAGCCCAGCGGTTGTTGTCTGGTTTTCAAGTAACTTTTCTGCTACTGCATCGGCAATATGTACTAAAGGAATGTCGATTGCTTCGGCAATTTCATCGGCTACTTTATGCATTGTGTTTGTGCATATGAGCAAACAGTCAGCACCACCAGCCTCTACTTGCCGCGCACCCATAATTAATATATCTGTAATTGCTTGCCAATTGTTTTCATGCTGTAACCTCTCTAAAGGTGAAAAATCAACACTGTACAGTACAATTGGAGCTGAACTTAACCCGCCGTACTGTTGCTGAGCATAGCGATTAAGATATTGATAATAACTGATGGTTGACTCCCAACTCATGCCACCTAGTAGACCAATAGTCTTCATAATATTTGCCTTTTATAGATAAGTAGATAAGTGTAATGGTCGTCGATGCCATCATGCCCATAATAAATAAATACTATATACAATGAGTAGTGTAATAAACCCGTTAATGACTTGTCGATAATAACTATGGTTAAAAACCCGTTCTATTAATTGTCCAAAAGCTGCCCAGACGCTGACGGATAAAAAATTGACAGGAAGAAAACAAATAATTAATACAATACCTGACAACCAATAATGTGTGCCAATAGCCGTAAAATTAGCACAGGCAATCGTCGCCATAAGCCAAGCCTTTGGGTTTACAAATTGAAATAATGCTGCTTGAGTATAGCTAAATGGCTGCGCTTTTTGCTTATGACTTGTCCGCATGTTTGCAGTTAGTATCTTCCATGTGAACCAAATTAAATAGAGAGTTCCTGCTATTTTAAGTACATAGTGAAGCTGCGGGTACCATAGAAATAATTGGCCTAAACCTAGCAAGCAACACAATAGTAATAACCCTACTCCCGATGAAATGCCCATCATATGGGGTAAAGTTTTAATAAAGCCAAAGCGCATTCCTGAGGCGAGTAACATTACATTGTTCGGTCCCGGTGTAATCGACATTAACAGCGCAAAAGTAGCAATGCCTATTATGCTTGTGTATTCCATGGCCGCCACTTTCGTCTGTTAGGTAAAACGGAGGTTGAGTGTTCATCGACCTCAATACCGTAGTTTTTTGCCTTTTCTATTATCTCTTCTCGTGTTAAGCCAATATCGTCTAGGCGCTCATCCGGTAGTGCCAATAGTGTTTGGTAGGTATTGCGTTCACTCAAAAAATAGCGCAAACCACAAACCCAATGCCATAATGCAATCATTGAATGTCTCCCTCTATGATGCTGGTTGATCATGAAACTATTCTATGATTCAATAACCAAGCAGTACAGATTCAGAATACGTTAATTTTTGCCATACAGATTGTTATATTATGCAGCTGTATGGTGCTTAATTATGTCATCTGTACTGGTTTTTATTACGGGAAAGAATACAGATGACTCGTTATGAACAGTTAGCACAGCAGGTGCGTGATTATATTGGCCAAGGGCTCTACCGGGTGGGAGATAAATTGCCATCGGTGCGGGATTTAGGGCGTCAGCATGCGGTGAGTATTTCCACTGTGCAAGAAGCTTATAGATTACTTGAAGATGAAGGGCTAATTATTGCTCGTCCAAAATCGGGCTACTTTGTCGCGCCAGCGCTAGCCCCTGTGCAGCAGCTGCCTGATATTTCTCGCCCGCCACCTCGGCCACTGGAGGTATCGCAATGGTTTGATGTGCTTAATTTATTATTAAGCCGTGACAGCGAGGGCGTTATTGGTATGGGACATGCGATGCCAGACTATCAAGTATCGACCATTAAGCCGTTGCTTAAAGAGTTGGTTGATATGAGTCGACATCGTCAGCTAGAAGCTTTTTCTTATGGTGATATTCGTGGTTGCCAAGTACTCAGAGAGCAGCTGGCGCGAGTCTCAATTGCTTCAGGGTGCCAGTTACACCCCGACGATTTAGTGGTCACCAGTGGCTGCCAAGAAGCATTAGCGGTTTGCTTGCGGACAGTCGCGAGCGAGGGTGACATTATCGCTATTGACTCGCCAAGTTTTTATGGATCGATGCAGGCAATTAAAGCCAGTAATTTAAAAGCGATGGAGATACCCACACACCCAGAAACGGGAATGAGCCTAGAGGCATTAGAGCTTGCCTTAGAGCAATGGCCGATCAAAGCGATTCAGGTAACACCAACCTGTAATAACCCTCTTGGCTATACGATGCCCGAAGAAAATAAGAAAAAGCTGTACCAACTAGCACGCAGCTATGACTTACCGATCATAGAAGATGATATCTATGGTGATATTGCCTATGCCTACCCTAGACCAAAGTCAATTAAATCTATGGATGATGATGGGCGAGTATTGCTGTGTTCTTCATTTTCTAAAACAATTGCACCGGGGTTGCGTGTAGGCTGGATTGCGGCTGGCCGCTACTGTGGTGAGGTAACGCATACTAAGTATATATCGAGTTCTATGTGCCCTGTTATCCCTCAGCTGGCCGTCAGTGAATTTATTGCGCGTGGTCATTATGAGCGTCATTTACGCCGTGTGCGCAGACAATATCAGCGCGCGCGTGATGCCATGCTAGTACTATTGCAGCAACATTTACCGCGTGATACACGGATAAGTTTCCCGTTGGGTGGCTTTGTACTTTGGGTAGAGCTGGGCGCAGATATTGACAGTGTTGCACTGGCTAACATCGCTAAAAATAATGGTGTCAGTATTGCACCGGGTGTTGTGTTTTCAGCGACAGGTAAATACCGCAATTGTATTCGACTTAACTACGGTATTTCTGATCAGGAATTACTCGCTAGTGGTGTTAAACGCTTGGCGCAGTCATTAGAGCAGCTGCTTATTGACCGATAGCTGCTCAATGATAAATCGCTATTGCTTAGCGATTTTGGCTTTCTTTCCAGCGTTTGTACTCTTCAAATTCTTGCCACTGTTTGAATTTTTCATATTCAGCAGAGTCACGTTCACGTGCTTGGCGCCACTGCTTATAACTTTGATAATCTGTGGGGGCTTCGGTATCGTAGCTGATACCGGTATCACGCTCTTCGTAGGTTTCTTTATTGCGGTTGCGTTTGATTTTGCCGCCTTCATCGAGAAGAACAAATCCGCCGTCTGTAATTGAGCCAGTATTAGTGGACTCCTGTTGTGTTTCCCAACCATCATCGGCTGGCCCCGTTACCGCACATGCCGTTAATAAAAATGTCAGGGTTAATGCCGATAAAGGTCTAAAGAATGTCATAGTAAAACCTGGTTAATTGCCCGTTTATTAAAGAGAGATGTAATATACAGCAAAGTCTCTGTTAAGGCATCCTTTGGTTAAAAAAGTGACATGGTAGATAATGTGTACACTATAAAAAGAAAAAGAGCGGCCTAAGCCGCTCTTTCTCGTACTATCTTAAGCAAACGTTATGCTTAGAACTTAACGCGTGAACCTAAAGAGAATAGGTCGATAGAGCTAGTACCGTCTTCATCTGAATCAAATGAACGGTAAGACGCGAATACTTCAACACCTTTAACAGGGTGGTTAGCATAAGTTACGCCAACAGTTTCGCCATCTTCACGGCCGTCGCCTTCACCCATACCGTAGTCGATTGCAAACGCGTGTTTGCCAACTTTGTAGCCCGCTTTTACGAAAGTACCTTCAACTGAATCACCGTCGTCATCTTCAGCTTCTGAGTAAGCAAGAGTGAAGTTTAAACCACCTGCTAACAGGATTGAACCTGAAAGACCTGTGATTTCAGTATCACCGGTGAAATCATCGCCATCAGCGAAGAAAATACGGAAGTCAGCTTTGGTTGAGCCCAGCTTGCCTTTATAGCTACCAAGAATTTCAGTAGCGCTACCTTGACCATAACTAACAGCAACACCGAAACCACCGCCGAAACGAGGAGTATCATAACGCAGACGGTTAACACGGCTTAAACCATCAAACTGACGGTAAGCATCGCTAGTAGTTACGCCAGCACCTAGATCAAAACTACCGAAGTTGTCTTGAGTGTTAGATGTAGCGATCAACGCTGTACCAGAAAGGTCAGACTCAGTACCGCCATTGGTTGCGCCGTCGCCTTTACCTAAAGAGACTTTACCGAAAGAACCAGCAAAGTAAACGTCTTGGTAACGAGCATCTAGGAAGTCGTCATCGCCGCCGTTAGTTTGACCGCCGTTAACAGCGCCTGAACGGTTAGATTCGAACTGTTGCTCGAAACGGAAACCCGCTTTAACGCCATTACCTAGGTCGTGGTCGCCAGTGAAGCGAACGCGTGAACCTGAAAAGCCGATGTCAACGAACTGTACTTCATCGCCAGCTTCGTCATCAGGGATGATAACCATACGGCTAACTTGGCCAGATACTTTAACGGTGGTTGCTTGAGCGCCAGCAGCGGCAACTAAAGCACTTAATATAGCAGTAGCTAATAGTGATTTTTTCATAATGTGAACGCCTCATTCTCTTAAATATGAGTGATAGTGTGTGTGTGGAACGTTGTACTTTATTAAACAGTACCGATACCCCTTATGTGTGTAGTTAGGGTTTTTTTATAATGTTCCACATTTGTGTGCCTGTTGTTAAGTTAGTGTTAAATAGTCATTAAATTATTAGCAGGCGGCCGGATCATAGCATATGTTTTATGAAAATAACATGACAATTGTGATTGTTTGCAACGAATTGGCCATAATGCTATTTGACGCGTCGTCAAAAACTTCTTTTTGTATGAAAAACAGCCTGTTGGGTGAAGGTTGTTACAAATTGGTTTAAGCGCTAAGTGAGCAAAAAAGGGGATGAATCTCGGCGTTAAAAGCAGCTATTTGACACTTTTTTCACAGTTTGAAAAAGGTAGTTATTCATTGTTAAGACTGTATAGTCGGCTAATTTTATTGCGGTCTTTGTTATATCCAAGTATCGCTAATATAATCATATTCAATATAGAAAGAAAGCCACGCGGGCGACTAAATAAATGTTGCTTCGTGTGCCGTTGTTGTCATCTGATTGTCACAAAGGGGTTCTACTATACGCTCGAGACATGGAGCTGCTAATCACAATATAGTAGTGGCTTTCCACATTTAACCACTACCTCAAATTTGGGAGGCTCGTAGTGAAAAAACAAGCTCAATTAGCTGTTGCCGCTGTTGCAACAATCGCCCTTTCTATTAGCACTGGTGCTAGTGCTCGAAGCACAATGAGCATCGTTGGTTCATCCACTGTTTATCCGTTTGCAACAGCTGTTGCGGAGCGCTTTGGTAAGACCACAGAGTTTAAAACACCGACTATTGAATCAACAGGTTCTGGTGGTGGTCTTAAGTTATTTTGTTCAGGTACTGGTGTTACTCACCCTGATATCACTAATGCGTCTCGTCGCATTAAATCATCAGAGTTAAAGTTGTGCATGAACAATGGCGTTACTGATGTGGTTGAAGTATTAATCGGTTTTGACGGCATCGTACTGGCTAATTCTAAAGCCACTAAGCAAATGCAAGTGAGCCGCAAGGATATCTTTCTAGCCCTTGCTAAAGAAGTACCTAGCCCTGATGGTTCAGAAAAATTAGTTGCCAACCCTTACAAAACCTGGAAAGACGTTAACCCTGCACTGCCTAACACAAAAATTGAAGTGCTTGGTCCGCCGCCAACATCAGGTACGCGTGATGCATTTGCAGAGTTAGCAATGGAAGGTGGTTGTAAGAAGTTTTCTTGGATCAAAGGGATTAAGAGTCAGTCTAAAAAAGCTAAAAAAGCAGGCGATAAAGCACTGGCTAAATCACTGAAGAAAAAGTACAAAGGCATTTGTCACACCGTTCGTGAAGATGGGCACTACATCGAAGCAGGCGAAAACGATAACCTGATCGTACAAAAATTAGAAGCAAACCCTAATGCATTAGGTGTATTTGGTTTCAGCTTCTTAGAGCAAAATGCAGATAAAGTGCAAGGCTCAAGCATTGAAGGTAACGTGCCTACTTTTGAGTCTATTGCTGATAAATCATACCCAATTTCTCGCCCACTCTACTTCTATGTGAAGAAGGCACACGTTGGTGTTGTTCCAGGTATCAAAGAGTACTTGCAAGAATTTACCAATAATAAAACATGGGGTGATGAGGGCTACTTGGCAGATAAAGGTATGATTCCTATGTCAAAAGAGCTGCGTGCAAAATACTCAGCGAATGCTTCTTCATTAAAAACCATCACTTTAGGCGATCTTAAGTAAGTATTTATTAAGCTTTCTGCCTTTACGGTTCTATCCTGTGATGGGATAGAGCCGTTAATTGTTCCCACCCTACCGATTATTTTCTCGCTCTTGCTGGCTAGTGGCAGTTTCTTTGCACAAGCATTAAACTATACGGCACTAATAAAGAGCTAATATTATGAAACCGTTTTCTCAAGCTTGCGAGAATAATAGCGCAGCTATTCTGGCCGTTTTGCAGCGTCTCTTTCGTTCTCCGGTAGCATCGTTATTGGAAATTGGTAGTGGCACTGGGCAGCATGCGGCATATTGTGCTTCACAGCTTAGGCACTTGCAGTGGCAAACCAGTGACCTACAGGAAAATCACGCAGGCATCAATCAATGGATTGATAGCGTAGAGGCGACTAACATCGCCCGCCCGCTACTCTTGGATGTTTTACAGCAAGATTGGGGTGTTCGGCGTTACGATGGTGTTTTTAGTGCAAATACGCTGCATATTTTGTCGTGGGCTAACGTAGAGGCGTTATTTAATAAGTTACCAACAGTATTAAATGGTGGAGCAATTGTTGCCATTTACGGCCCGTTCAATTATCAAGGCGAATACACCAGTGAAAGTAACGAACAGTTTGATCATTGGTTGAAAGCTCGCTCACCAGAACACGGCATTCGCGATAGCGAAAAAGTCGATACCCTGGCGCAAGCCAGTGGCCTTACCCTAATTGAAGATAATCCAATGCCGGCTAACAATCGTTTGCGAGTGTGGCGCTACGAAGGTTGAAGCGGTTGTAGTAAGCCCTACAATTTAGCGCTTGCCGATTAATGACCCGAGTAGGCCTCTGATAAGCTGTCGCCCTATTTGACTCCCAATCGCGCGTGCAGCACTCTTAAGAAAGGCTTCACCCGCTGATTGTCGGCCGCGGCTACGTGAGGGTTTGTCCTTTTTTTCAGCTTGTTCAGCTTCATTAGCGGCTTGTTCCCCTCGCTGTTTTAATAGCTCATAGGCAGACTCTCTGTCAATATCTTGGTCGTAGCGGCCCTTTAGTGGCGAGCGTTGAAAGAAATCATTCCATTCACTGGTTGTTAAGGGCCCAATGCGGGAGTTGGGTGGGCATATTAATACCCTTTCTACGACAGATGGCATCCCTTTTTCATTTAACGTTGATACGAGTGCCTCACCAATGCCCAGTTCAGTGATTACAGCTGTCGTGTCAATGTTGGGGTTTTCTCGAAAATTTTCAGCTACTGCTTTGACCGTTTTTCTGTCTTTGGGCGTAAATGCTCGTAGAGCGTGTTGAACCCGCAAGCCTAATTGACCTAAGACATCCTCGGATATATCCAGTGGGCTTTGTGTAATGAAGAAAATGCCAACACCTTTTGAGCGAATTAAGCGAACGACTTGCTCAATTTTTTCGAGTAAAGGCTTAGGTGCTTGGTCGAAAATCAAATGTGCCTCATCAAAGAAAAAGACTAACTTAGGACGATCCTGATCGCCACATTCAGGGAGTTCTTCGAATAGCTCCGAGAGTAACCACAAGAGAAAGGTCCCGTAGAGGCGCGGTGATTCATGCACTAAAGTGGAGGCATCTAATAAATTGATAACACCGTTGCCAGAAAAATCAGTTTGCATAAGGTCGCGAATATTAACCGCAGGCTCACCAAAAAACTGATCGGCACCTTGATCTTCCAGTACCAGTAATTTGCGTTGAATAGCGGCAATACTCGCAGGAGAAAAATTGCCATATTCCGTTTTGAGCGCTTTTGTATTTTCTCCCATCCAGAGAAGCATTGCGCGCAAGTCTTTTAAATCAAGTAGCAATAAACCCTGATCGTCTGCTACGCGAAAACAACCGTATAACACCCCTGTTTGAGTATCGTTTAGTTCCAGTAAGTTGGCCAACAGTAATGGCCCCATCTCAGACACTGTTGCCCTGATCGGATGGCCTTTTTTACCAAAGATGTCCCAAAATACCGTAGGAAACCCATTAAAGCCGTAGTTATCCAATGGGATATGTTGAAGGCGTTCATCGATTTTTGGGTGTGTTTTTCCGGCGGTTGCAATACCTGATAAATCCCCTTTGACGTCAGCGGCGAACACCGGAACGCCCAATTTTGAAAAGCCTTCAGCTAACACTTGAAGCGTAACGGTTTTGCCTGTGCCGGTGGCGCCAGAAATTAAACCATGGCGGTTGCACATGCGTGCAAGCTGGGAGATAAGTTTGCCATTAGCACCACCAAGAGGAAGTGTCGGCTTTTCGTTCAGGGTCGTCTTATCTATCATAATAATTATCCCAACTATAATTAATCGCTATTATAGTGTAATCATATCATTCTATCTGGCACTCATCGACGCGAAAATAGCATTTTTGCGTGTGTTTTTTACGATTGTTTTCATTGTTGTTGCACTAAAAGAGGTTGTTTTCCGGTATTCTGTGGGCTAATTACTTGGTGCTGTTTGGCCATTAACATTCTTACTGAAACACTATTAGAAAGGATCTGTTTAATGTCTACCACTACTCAATTGCGCTCTCTATTGTGGGTTCCTGTCCTTATATTTTGCATTCTCTATCTACTGGCGATGTTTTTTAAATGGCGCACAATTGAAAGCGATATTACCTTTCGTGTGAACGATACACTGTCGGTGGCAGGCTATTCATGGGTGGGTGTGAGTTTGCAAAACAGAGGGCGTGAGGTGCTATTAACGGGAGAGGCACCTACTGAAATGGATATTAGGCAGGTAAAAAAATTAGCGCGTACAGTTTATGGTGTACGCTCGGTAACAGGCGATTTCAGTTTGAGTGATCCAGTCGTTCAAGTGATTCAACACCCTAATGTTCACGCTGTTAAAGCACCAACATTATTGATGTCTTTGAAAGATAATCAGTTGTATTTAAGTGGTGAGCTGGGCAGCCAATCACAACAGGATAAAGTCCTTGCGCAAGCTATAGCGCTTTACGGTATAGATCATGTGGTGCACAACCTTAGTGTAGTTAAAGGTGTAGCTGCTTTTGATAGTACTGATACTTTATTAGCATTACTCAACAATTTCGATAGTGATGGCGAGATCAGTATCAGGGCTAATACTATCGAAATTGTCGGAGAGGTTGCCAGTGAAAATAGGCGACAATATATTGTGAATAGTATAAAAAAAGCAGTGCCTGTTGATTATAATATTGAAAGCTTGTTGCTAACTACATTGGTTAAAGAGTCGCCTTTAGCCAATGATAATAAACCCGTCGTTGCAGAAATTCCTAAGGATAAAATTAATAAATACCAGTGCGGGCGAGTATTAAATGCATTTCTTAAAGAGAGGAGTATTTACTTTGACTATAACAAAGCAGCTATTGCACAAGCCAGCTATACCTTATTAAATGATCTGGCTAAAGTCGCTGGTCAATGCCCAGAGGCACTATTTGAAGTGAGTGGTCACACAGACACAACAGGCAATAAAGCATCGAATAAATGGCTTAGTGAAGCTCGTGCTAAAGCGGTTGTAGAGTATTTAAGCGAAGTCGGTGTTGAACATACAAGGTTAGTTGCTATTGGTTATGGCGAAGATAAACCCATTGCCTCGAATGTGACCCCAGAAGGGAGAGCTAAAAACCGTCGAATTGAATTTACAGTAAAGTAATTTATTCTTAAAAATAATTTATTTGGGAGAAATAATTATGATTTATCTGTTTGGGCAAATGTTTTTTTGGTTATTGGCAGCATTTATTTTAGGTTTAGTTATTGGTTGGTGGTTGCATAATAGAGTATCGGTTACTGAGCCAGAGATTATTTATCGTGATCGGGTTGTTACTGAACCTGCGATTGCAGAAACGACAACTGTCGCTGTAACGCCCACGGATGTTATTCCCGATGCTTGGGCACCTGCACTATTATCTGCTACTACGGTACACGCTGATGATTTAAAGCGTATTAAAGGCATTGGGAATAAGTTAGAGCAGTTGTTGAATGATTTAGGTATTTATACTTTTAAGCAAATTGCAGCGTTTGATAAGAATAATATTACTTGGGTCAATAGTAAATTATCTTTTTCTGGGCGAATAGAGCGTGAGGGTTGGGTCGAGCAAGCAACTCAATTAGATATGGGCGAAGAGACGGAGTTCTCCCGCCGCCTCGATAAGGGCGATATTAGTTATAGCGCTTAATGGTTTGACATAATAGGTTTAAATAAAGAGTTAGTTGTCGCTGTGTTTAAATGGCAATAATGAATGCATTTCATTAATATGCTCATCAATATGTTGGTGTTCGTTGTCTAAAAAGCGATTGACAGCGTCTCTAAATTGTAAATGACCAATCCAGTGGTTTGAATAGGTTTTGATGGGAGTAAAGCCGCGCTGAATTTTATGCTCGCCTTGAGCTCCTGGGTCAAAATAAGCGAGATTTTTTTCAATTGCATATTCAATACCTTGATAGTAACAGGTTTCAAAGTGTAAGAAGTCAAACTCTTGTTGGCAACCCCAGTAGCGGCCATACAATGTGTCGCTACTTTGAAAACACAAGGCGGCAGCAATAGCTTTATCACCTTGCTGGGCTTGTATTAAAACGAGCTGGTCTGCCATAGTAGTGGCTAGCATAGGGAAAAATTCTGGCGTTAAATAGCCTTCACGACCACTGCGCTTTATATATGTCATGTGGTAAAAAAGATAAAAATTATCCCAGTCTTTCGCTGTGATCTCGCTACCTGTTTTAATCGTGAGCGAGATTCCCTGCTCAGTCACTTTGCGCCGCTCTTTTTTTAAGTTTTTTCGCTTTCTTGAATTAAAAGTCGATAAAAAATCATCAAAATGTTGATAGTCTTGATTAAACCAATGGTATTGGCAGCCTGTGCGAGTAGCTAATGATTGTGTTTGTAATCGCCTGCTATCTTCTGTTGACGTGAATAAAACATGAAAGGATGAGTAGTGTTGTTGTTCACATTGATCAACGATACTTTGTAGCATAAAGGTAAGCACATAATCGTGATCAACTGTATCGCAAATACCCCAACGCGGTCCTGTTGCAGGAGTGAAAGGAATTGCGGATAACAGTTTTGGGTAATAGGCAATACCATGTTGATGGTAGGCATCTGCCCAGCTCCAATCAAAGACATATTCACCATAGGAGTGAGTTTTTATAAACAACGGCATAATGCCAATAATCTGCTCATTATCTTCAATAACTAAATGATGAGGCCCCCATCCGGTCTCTGCAATAGTGCTACCACTGTTTTCTAATGCACTGAAGAACTCATGCCGCAAAAAGGGGTAATCTACGCCACAGACTTGATTCCAAGTGTTGCTGTCGATGAGGTTAACTGATGAAATAAAGCGCGCATACATACAAAGCTACTCGTACAATTTTTTTGCAAACAGGTGAATAGTGAGTCGTCGGGATGTGGCGCTATTAATGCCTAAGGCGTTCCCTAGATATTTTTTGTGCGATGGCTGGGAAATAAACAGCTAAATGTGCTGCCATCTCCGGGCTTACTTTCAATGCGCAATTCGCCGTCGTGCCGTAATAGTACATGCTTAACGATGGCGAGCCCTAGCCCTGTACCGCCGGTTGCAATCGCACGGCTGGCATCCACGCGATAAAAGCGTTCAGTCAGCCTAGGGATATGCTGCACATCAATACCGATACCATTGTCTTGTACGCTCACTGTTAGTCGGTCAGTATTATCGATTGCAGCATTAATAACAATGGCCGTATTTGCTGGTGAATATTTAATCGCATTGAACAGTAGGTTAGAAAATGCACTATACAGCTCTTTTTCATTGCCGATGATTTGAATGTTGTCGCTACATGTGAGGATAATGTCATGCTTCTTTTCTCCGCTAAGCATTGCACCTCCATCACAAATATTGCGCAGTAGTGGGTACAAATACACTGCATTTTGAATACTTTCAATCGCGCCGGTTTCGAGTTTGGACAATGTCGATAAATCGTTAACAAGGTCCTTCATACGGGCGGTTTGTTCTTGCATTTGTATCAAGGGCTTTGCCCAGCGCTGATTCATGTCTTCAACATCACTGAGTGTTTCGAGGTACCCGTGAATAACGGTGAGCGGTGTGCGCAGCTCATGTGAAATATTGGCCACAAAGTCTTTGCGCATTTCTTCGAGTTTATGTACTTGGGTGATGTCTCTGATCATCAGTAGCGCTTCACCTTGCCCAAAGCGCGTTATTTGGCATTGTAGTTGCCTTTCCATATTATGGGGAGACGGCATACTAAGGGGGGTTTCGTAATCACCACTGGATAAATAATCGACAAATACTGGAGCGCGAATAAAATTGGCAACAGCATTGCCTCTATCGCTGTCTTTAAAGGCAAGCAGCTGTGCTGCGGCTCGGTTCCACCAACTCATATTATTGTGCTGGTCGAGAAGAATTACTGCCTCATTGAGCGCCGCCATGGTTGATTCAATACGTGTGACAACGGCCTTTAGCCGGCGCTTTTCGCGGTGTTCATAACGTTGCTGGCGGTTGAGACTGTCAAACACAGCCCCCCAGAGGCCAACGGATTCAGGGGTTGATTTCCGCTCTCTGTGCTCAAGCCACTTTGCCAAGCGCAGTAATTGCCTGAAATGCCAACCGATATAACCAATAAAGCCAATGACAAAGGGAGCGATAAAGGATTGAAAAAGAAGCCCGAGCGCAAAGCAAACACAAAGTAGTGTGCTGACTCGACGAATTTCGGAAGAAATGCCGTGTTGCAAAGTAACCGCCTAATAAATAATGGTAAGCATCAATTGTTGAGCGGTGTATTTTAGACTCTAATCGCTAGTTTGGTCGAGAACCGATAACCTGCTCCGCGCACAGTTTGGATTAATTGGTCGTGTTCATCAATACTTAATGCTTTGCGTAGGCGTCGAATATGTACATCAACTGTGCGCTCTTCTACGTACACATTGCCACCCCATACATGATCCAGTAGTTGATTACGCGAATAGACCCGATCTTGATGTGTCAAGAAGAAAGCCAGCAGGCGATACTCTGTAGGCCCCATTTGTACCGGTTGTTCGTTAATAGTAACTAGGTGGTTACTGGGGTCGATACGTAAGCCCTTTGCTTCTATCTGGCTGAGTTGGTCGGTATTATCTGTACGTCTTAGGACCGCCTTAAGGCGTGCTACCAGCTCTCTTGGTGAAAAGGGTTTAGTAATATAGTCATCAGCTCCGACATCGAGCCCTTGGACTTTATTATCTTCTTCGCTTTTCGCTGTTAGCATTACAATAGGAATTGACGAGGTCAGCTCATCTTTTTTAAGACGCCTTGCCAGTTCAATACCGCTGGTGCCTGGTAGCATCCAGTCGAGTAGAATAAGGTGTGGCTTTTCATCGACAATAATGGCGTGTGCCTGCTGTGTATCTTCTGCTTCCAGGCATTGATAGCCCGTCATTTCAAGTGCCACGCGCAACATATCTCTAATGGCAGCCTCGTCGTCCACAATTAAAATCTTTTTATCTTCCACCATTGAGGAGCCCCTTTAATACCGTCAATTCGTCGTCTTAGTCATCTTACAGGAGCTATTAAAGACTAGGATTACTACAACTTTATGACATTGTAATAAAGTTGTAGTTTTACCCGACGATTTTCAGTTAATAGCGCTAAATTGACGCGTAGTGAACAGCAAGGCCAGCAAAGATACTCAGGCCAACCCAGTTATTATTCAAGAACGCATTCAGACATGCTTTAGGTTCTCGGTGGCGAATCAGCCATTGCTGATACCCTATCAATAAACCTGCTACAGCAACGCCGCCATAATAGGCTATGCCCAAATCAAAACGGCTGCCAATCATCAGCCAGCCTATAATGGCGATACCTTGAAGGCAACCGGTTATTAGGCGGTCGTGTTCGGCAAACAATATCGCGGTGGATTTTACACCGACACGCCGGTCGTATTCTCTATCTGCCATACTATAGAAAGTATCATAAGAGACCGTCCAGATAAGGTTAGTAAAGTAAACTAACCATACCGCTGGGTCTAATTTACCGGTTTGTGCAGCAAATGCCATAGGGATGCTCCAAGAGAACGCAGCACCTAAAACCACCTGTGGTAAGTGAGTGTAGCGTTTCATAAATGGATAGCTTGCAGCAAGCAGCAGTGCTCCCACTGACAGCAGTATAGTCAGTAGATTTGTAAATAACACCAAAACACCAGCAACAAGGCACAGCCCTGCAAACAATGCTAATGCTTCTTGTGGTGATATTGAGCCGTTTACTAATGGGCGGTTTTGTGTGCGTTTGACATGGCCGTCGATATGTCTATCAGCATAGTCATTAATAACGCACCCGGCAGCGCGCATCACGATGACCCCTAGGGTAAATATCAACCAGGTATTCCAAGCTGGCGTTCCTTCTGCGGCTAACCATAGACCCCAGTAAGTCGGCCATAACAACAGAAATATTCCAACAGGTTTATGAAAGCGCATCAGTTCCCAGTAGGAAAATAAAACGTGGCGTGAAGAGGGTAGTGATCGTTGCATGTTACGTGCAGTCTCGGCTTGATAGTGCTAATTAGCGCACTGTATCAAAGGCAACATAGAGATTAAAGGCGTTTATGTCATCACGTGTATATCAATGCCTCTAATCGCAGGCGATGGCTACTGATTGGGCATGTTAATGAGTGTCTCTAGAAATATCTCGCAGACCAATAAGGGTTTATTATTGAGTTTAAAAATAGAGCGGCGCCCCCACAGTGGCCGTATTTTTTGTGCTTGCAGTGATGGGTGTATGTGTGAAGCTGCAATCGCTGCGATGCTAATAGCCCCCCGACGCATATTGGGGTTGGTGAATAATTGCCCTCCCAGTGGTCGTGTTCCTAAATAGCGCAATCGTCGTAGCGAGCCTTTTAGCGTCGTAAGTGGAATAGCTGTGCGTGCGTAAACCCAAGGCATACCATTGCCTTTGAGTGCGACCTCTCGTATCAAGACCCAGCGACGATTGCCAATGTGCAGCGCTTCGTTTTCTGAAAACTGTGCACGCTGTATTTTTTGATTGAGAATATGCACACAAAAATTCCCCTTTGATTTTTTCACGAGCTTTTGTGTGAGTGAACAGCTATCGAGCAACCATGGTTTGATCGTGCTATGAATCGGGGTATTAATGGTAGTCGCCACATGGCGCCAATGGGGTTCTCGGTGTAACCGGGATAACTGCAAGGGTGTTAATCTCCAATGATAATACCCGACTATTGTAACTGGCATCCTTGTAAAGGTGAAATGCAAGCAGTTGTACACTTTTTGCCGATTAATGCCTCAAATCATAAAAAAATGTCTTTTGTGATCAATAGCGCTAGACATCGAGTGGTGCTTGGGGTTGAATCAGCCGCTGGTAAGCATGGCATTGAGGCGTTTAACAGCGGCTCGGCTGTAAACTAAGAGTGAACCATTATTATTCATTAATAGGCAAAAGGACAGATTATGCGTTTATTTATTGTGTTGATTATTTCTATTCTAATACCTTCAGTTAGTCTTGCGGGCTCTCACGGGGATCACAGCGACAGTGCCATGGCGGCAAAGCACGGACTTACACAGGGTGATGGCTTAGTACATGTGAAGAGCAACCACAATGTAGCCAAAACAGCTGACAGGCTTGCTATGGTGCTTGAAAGTAAAGGCATGAAGCTATTTGCCCGCATTGACCATGCGCAGGGAGCCGCTAGTGTAGGAAAAACATTAAGACCTACAGAGCTGATGATTTTTGGCAACCCAAAAGTAGGTACACCGGTTATGCAGTGTGCACAGAGCGTTGCTATTGATTTGCCGCAAAAAATGCTGATTTGGGAAGATGAGTCAGGTCATGTATGGCTGAGCTACAACGCGCCTAGTTATTTAGCCGCTCGCCATGAAATCAAAGGGTGCAAGCCTGTGCTGGCTAAAATAACAGGTGCTCTTTCTAAGTTTGCTCATAAAGCGGCGGCTGAAAAATAAGCATATTGTACCTTGTGCTTCTAGCTATTGTGATTTACATGGGTTACGAGCTAGAGGCATAGTCCTGTAGGGGCACAGGGGTAGGTATTTGCCCACCCCTGTTTTGGCTAACCTTCTAACTCTTGTGCAATTGCTTTTAACTCTTCGTTCGACTCTAAAATATTCGCTACTACTTCTTTAGCCTGTTCAGGGTCAATATTTAACTGCTTATAAACAGTGTCCGGGATGGGTTGCAGTGATGCACCGGTGATGACATCGTGCTGTCTTAGCAGGTTGTTCGCCAAATAAATTAGCAGTGAATACTCACTGTCCTCACCGTCATAAGTCGGATCATTTTGATGCCTCAGTGCATTGCAAATACTCTCGGGCATATTCCAGAATTCCATTAGCCAGCCTGATAACTGGTCGCGATTAATCCCAACGAGGTGCCGATCAATACCATGTGGGGATACATGGGGGTTCGCTTCAATATGGCGGTTAATCTTTTCAAAGTGTGGCGGAAATACCTCGGCTAGAATTAAATAGCCAAAGTTGTTTAACAAGCCTGCTAAGTAAGCTGTGCCAAAACTTGGGCGTGAGTCTCGCGGCATGATGGTGACCAGTGCTTCTACAGTTGCCGCTACATAAACTGACTGCTGCCAGTAGGGGATAACGCCATAAGGCCCCTTCTTTGGCATCTCTAGTGTTTTACCCAATGCTAGACCTAGTGCTAGGTTCAAGACCATATCAAAACCCAATACACGCACTATGGCATCATGAATGGACTTAATGGTACCGGGGGCTGAATAATACGGTGATGCTGCCCAGCTAACCACCTGTGCCGCTAAGCTTGGGTCGACCTCTACAATGGTCGCTAAGTCACCAATGTCGGCATTAGGGTCGACGCGCAATTGAATAATACGTTGCGCTGTCGATGGTAGTGGTGGCATTTCAAGTGTTTCTTCTAGCCGTTGTTTGACGCGCAACTCTGTAAATTGGCTAACAGAGGCTAGTATTTGTGTTTCATCGCATTCAGGCTCTACAGGCGCCTCTAGTGCGGCAAGAGGCGTGCTAATATCACTGACTACAGTATTGCCAACCAATTGTTGAAAGTCTGCTTGGCTTAATTGAAGATACTGCTCGTCAATGCCTGCATCTAGATAAACGACGTCATTTTCCAGTAGCCGTTTGTCAACGAGTGTAGGTAAATTATCCAGTTGTGGTAGCGCAGGTAATGCTTGTACGCCGTGTTTATCAAACAGCGCTTGTAGTTTTTCGCCTGTGACCGCGTTATAGCTACTGCTCATTACTTGCTCTACGCGATTGAGGTCAAGCAGGGCGTCAGATGGTGTGATAGCAAGTAGTTGTGAGCCGCTGTCATTTTCTAATACGACAGATCGTGCAGCACCTGCTTCACGTAGATTCGTAATATGGTTAATCGGTGCAAGCGGCATGGTATGTGGCATATCAGCTAAAGTGTAGCTAACATTGTGATTATCTAGTAAACGTTGGATACTCGCGGGAACTGTCACTAAAAACTCCTCTTTATTGCTTCAGCGATCAACTGTGACGGCATATAATTTCTTTATTGAGTGTAGTTGAGATATCCCACGCCGCTAGAAAAATTAACGCTTTAGCGGTCATCTGGCAATAATGTTATAAAAGATTATGGTGGTGAAATAAGAGTTATAGATAGTAAATAGGGTGGCGGGCAATGTATGTTGTCGTGTCTATGCATTGGCATAGTTTTCATTGTTCCCCAGCCAGCGCTCAATAAGTTGATCAACAATAGGCTGGTATTGCTCATTGGCGATTAATGCAGAGGCGGTATCTTTCACTTGTGGCAAGATGTGAATATCGCGCTCGAGGTTAGCTAGCTTGAAGTGTATATCTCCCGTTTGTCTAGTGCCTAATACTTCACCTGGACCACGTAGCTTCAGGTCAATTTCAGCAATACGAAACCCGTCATTGGTCGAGCGCATGGCCTGTAGGCGCTCTTTACTATGCCTGGATAGAGGGTCTCCGTAGAGTAATACACAATGGCTGGCTCTAGAGCCTCGTCCTACACGCCCGCGTAGTTGGTGCAATTGGGCAAGTCCTAAGCGTTCAGGGTTTTCGATCACCATTAAACTGGCATTGGGAACATCGACCCCGACCTCGATAACCGTCGTGGCTACGAGCAAGTCAATCTCTCCCTGTTTAAAGGCACCCATGACGGCGTCTTTTTCTTTGGACTTTAAGCGGCCATGAATAAGGCCAACACAGAGCCCGCTGAGCTGCTGTGTCAGTAACGTGGCTGCATCTTCTGCCGCCTCTGCCTCTAGAGACTCTGATTGTTCAATCAGCGTACACACCCAGTAAGCTTGCCGACCATTTTGGCAAGCATAGCGTATACGCTCAATGACAGCTTCTCGTCGTTGCTGGCTAATAACCACTGTTTCAACAGGAATGCGCCCCTTTGGCAGTTCATCAATAACGGAATAGTCTAAATCTGCGTACACACTCATTGCGAGTGTTCGCGGGATCGGTGTAGCGGTCATGATAAGCTGGTGGGGTGTTAAACGGTGTTGTGCATTTGTATGCGTGTGGCTCCCTTTATCGCGCAGGCTCAAACGCTGGTGTACACCGAAGCGGTGCTGTTCATCAATAACCACCAGTGCTAACTGGTGAAAAGTCACGTCTTCTTGGAATAATGCATGGGTACCTACCACGATCTGTACATCACCTGCCATTATTTTCTGGAGGTTATCACGGCGCTCCCCGACTCGCTGGCGACCACTGAGCCAGCCAATAGTCACGCCTAATGGCGAAAACCATTGCTCAAAACTGTGCCGGTGCTGTTCGGCGAGAATTTCTGTTGGAGCCATAATCGCCACTTGGTAGCCATGGTGAACCGCCTGTAGTGCGGCCAGAGCGGCAACAACGGTTTTTCCTGAACCCACATCGCCCTGTACAAGCCGCATCATGGGGGTGGCTTTACTCATATCGGCGGCAATTTCATCGGCAACGCGTTGTTGAGCGTGAGTTAGCGTAAATGCCAAAGATTGAATAAAGGCGTCTTTGGGGGTACTGCGTACTTGTAGCGGTTGTGCGGCTAGGGCTTGGCGGCGCTGTCTCAAGCGCAGTAGGCTCAACTGGTAGGTGGCGAGCTCTTCAAATATAAGTTGTTGTTGGTAGGGGTGTGTACCCTCAAGTAGTTGATCGATAGAGGCTTCTTTGGGGGGGTGGTGCAGGTAGTGCAAGCGCTGTTGTAGTGACAGCTGCGGCGCATGCTGTGCTAGTGCCTCAGGTAATAAATCCGGTAAATTGTGCTCTGTAATGAGCTGTTCGGCCTGTACGATAAGTTGGCGTAGTCGAGGTTGTGTAATGCCTTCTGTTGCCGGGTAAACCGGGGTGAGTGTTTGCTCCAGTGGCAGCTCGGTGACATGCTTATCTAAATGTTGGTATTCGGGGTGATAACATTCAAGCCCTGATGCACCACGGCGTGTTTCACCAAAACAGCGCAAGCGGGTGCCTACAGCTAGCCCTTCTTTTTGTGCGCCAGAAAAGTGATAGAAGCGTAGTGTAATCATTCCCGTTGTATCTCTAAGCCGACACATCAGGCTTCGCCTTTTACCGTAGGCAACACTGCAACTTTGCACCTCGCCCTCTATGACTACTGCCTGTCCTGGCTGTAATTCGCCTATCGGTGTAATACGCGTGCGGTCAGAGTAGCGTAGCGGCAGGTGAAAGAGTAAATCTTGAAGTGTATAGACCCCCATCTTCGCCAGTTTAGAGGCCAGTTGCGCCCCTACACCTTTGAGTACAGTAACAGGTATTTCGTGTAATTTATGGTTTTGATGCGAGTGCTTACGACTGTGGTTGGCCATTAGTGTGCTGCTGCCCTTGGCTAATTGCATCGCGTAATACATCAATCGCTTTATGTCGTGGGAAGCTGGCTCTCCACGCGAGCGCCACTGTGCGCCGTGCTTGGCTATCAATCAAGGGGCGAGTGACTAATGTATTTGGGCCATAAACACTAATGGCGGCTGATTGTGGCAAAATAGTAATGCCCATACCAGAGGCGACCATGTGTCGTAAGGTTTCCAGCGAGCTGCCCTCTGTCGCGGTGCGTATCTGGCCGTTATACTCATCAGCGCTGGCTTGTAAGTTGGGGCAGGCTTCTAGAATCTGGTCGCGAAAACAGTGGCCTTCACCGAGCAATAAAACATTTTGATCGAGAAGCTCTTCTATATGTAGCGCTTCTTTTTCGGCTAGAGGGTGAGTACTTGGCAATAGCACAACAAAAGGCTCATCGTAAATCCCTTGAGTGACGACATCTGCCTCGGTAAAGGGAAGCGCTACGAGAATAACATCCAGCTCGCCTTTGCGCAGACGTTGACGCAGTGTAGCGGTATAACCCTCTTCTACATACAGAGGCATCTCTGGTGCTATAGCTTGTAGTTGAGGGATAAATTTAGGGAATAAATAAGGCCCAATAGTAAAAATAGCCCCGACCTTTAACGGGCTGCCAAGCTGGTCTTTACCCGCTGTGGCCATATCCTTGATCATTGATGTTTGTTCTAATACGCGTTGGGCTTGTGTAACAATTTGCTCGCCTAATGGTGTCGCCTGTACACGAGTTTTAGAGCGTTCAAAGAGTGATACGCCGAGTTCTTCCTCTAACTTTTTGACCGCTACACTCAGTGTAGGTTGAGAGACGTAGCAGCGCTCTGCCGCACGGCCAAAATGTTGCTCTTGAGATAATGTGACTATGTAGCGTAGTTCGGTGAGTGTCATAATAAACTCATAAATATGTGTTATTAGGCTGATAAAGCTAGTAGGTAAGATTTATCATAGTAAAACAGATTTCAACAAAGGTATACAATAGTGTCTACTGAAAATGTACTCATTTTAGGGTTTGGCGATATTGCCAAACGGTTAACTCACCAGTTAACGCAGGTATCTAACCCATGTCGCTACAATATAAGAGGCGTAAAACGAAGCCCTGCGACGACTATTTCTCACGAGTATTTACAGCTTATTCAAGGTGATTGTACAGATCATCAGCGATTATCAGCGATATTACAAGTGCCTGCGGATGTCATTGTGATGACATTAACACCTGATGAGATGAGCGATGCGGGTTATAAGCGTAGCTATGTGGATACAACCAATGCTTTGCTGTTAGCTTTGCGTGAGCAGACTTATCAGCCTAGGTTATTATTGTTTGTCTCAAGTAGTAGCGTTTATCACCAGAGTGATAACGAGTGGGTTGATGAACACTCAGTAGCTCAGCCACTTCGCTATAGTGGCCAACGTTTGTTAGAGGCTGAGCAACTTTTGGTTAACAGCCCTTACCATCATTGTATTGTGCGTTTTTCTGGCATTTATGGCCCAGGTCGTCAACGGCTTATCGATCAGGTTGTCAGTGGTAATATTGTTGCCAAAGAACCCGCTCTTTACAGTAACCGTATTCATGCTGATGATTGCGCAGGCGTCTTAGCCCATTTGATTAATCGACAAAGACAGCAACCGATAAAGCCACTTTATTTGGCCAGTGATTGTGAGCCGGTGCCGTTGTATACAGTGCAATGTTGGCTTGCTGATCAGCTCAACGTTGCAGTGTCACCCCCATTGTCGGCGACTATAGTCAGCCATGCTTCAGCCAGTAACACTAGAAGCAGCAAGCGCTGTGCTAACCAGCGTCTGCTTGATAGTGGCTATCAATTTCAATACCCCACTTTTCGCGAAGGGTATACGGCTGTATTAAAAGATATTGAGCAATAATAATTTATTGGTTAAAAAAGTATGCTGATGTGTCGAAAAGCAGCATGGATAATCGACATTAATGTGAGCGTCTAGTACACGCTTTATATATTGACCAATTAGGAGTGAGATTATGCAATTTTTAGCACTAATTTATAATACAGAAGAAACACACGATGTTGATATGCCCACTTTAATGGCGCAATATCATGCCTTTGGGCAAGCGGCTACTGAGGCGGGTGTATTGGTCTCAGGCAATGCACTTGAGCCTGTATCTACCGCAACCTCTGTGCAGGTACGTAATGGTAAGAAAGCATTAATCGATGGCCCTTTTGCTGAAACAAAAGAGCAATTGGGTGGTTATTATATGCTTGAATGTAAGGATTTGGATGAGGCGCTACATTGGGCCGCGAAAATTCCCAGTGCTCGTTATGGCACTATTGAGGTACGCCCTGTGATGGTTTTTGATGACTGAGGTTGAGCGTTTGGGTTTGGCGCGGGTCTTCCGTGCCGAATCAGGTCGGATACTGGCGGCTTTATTGGCGCAGTATCACGATATAACCATGGCAGAAGATGCTCTACAGGATGCTTGTGTTGCCGCAAGTGAGCAATGGGTAAAACAAGGCATGCCGATCAACCCTGCCGGTTGGTTGCTTACCGTTGCAAGGCGTCGTTTGATTGATAAGCTGCGCCAACAGACACGCCGAAATAGCCAGCAGGTTATCGAGCAAATAGAGGCAAGCCTTAGTGCCGCCGAAAGTATTGCCGAAGCCCAGCAGCCCATCCCCGATGAACGCCTTCGGTTATTATTTACTTGTTGCCATCCGGCACTGGCTGAGAGTGCACAAGTGGCGCTGACCTTAAAAACACTGTGTGGTCTAAATGCGCGTGAAATTGCACGGGCTTTTGTCGTTTCTGAAACAGCAATGAATCAGCGTTTAACGCGAGCTAAGCGCAAGATTAAGCACGCAGGTGTTGCCTATAGCGTACCCGAAGCAGCTGCCTTGCCTCGGCGGCTCCCCTCGGTTCTGGCGGTTATTTACCTTATTTATAATGAGTCCTACAGTGCATATGAGGGGCAGCTACTCACGCGAGAAGACTTAGCGTGCGAAGCGATACGACTGGGAACTGTGTTGTATAAACTACTTCCGCGCTCAGAGGTAGCTGGACTATTAGCACTGATGTTGCTACACCATTCACGCAGTGCTGCCAGACGCTCAGCAACTGTTGCTTTTATTCCTCTCGAGCAGCAAGACCGGGCCTTATGGGACTTGCAAAGTATTGCCAAGGGGCAATCACTGTTAGCTAATGCTATGGCGATGGGGCCTGTAGATAAGTATCAAATACAAGCGGCCATTAGCGCATTACATGTACAGGCCAGCTCTTGGGAAGAGACTGATTGGTACCAAATACAATTGTTGTATCAATCGTTATATCGCTTAGAGCCCTCCCCTGTTGTTGCACTTAACTACGCTATTGCTGTTGCTAATAGTGGTCAATTACAGTGCGCGCTCAAACTGATGGATGCCTTACAGCACGAGCTGCTGTGCTACCAGCCCTATTTTGCGGCTCGCGCTGATTTGGCCTATAAGCTTGGCCGTGTGCAAGAGGCTATTGATCATTACGATCAAGCTATAGCGATGACCCGTAACAATGCAGAGCGAGACTTTCTAAAAAAGCAACATCGACGCCTTGTTTCGACACACTCATACTGAGTGCCCCTGCCCCTTCTATGTGTTTTAAAAGCGAAGAGCATCAATATAATCTGGGGTATCAACGGGTACTGGGCTATTGGCATCTGTCACACTTTGGTAAGTCGATGGTTGTTTCTCGATAACGCCGGCCCATACAGGTAGTTGCATATCGCTATCATCATCTTTTGGCCCCCCTGTGCGAACTTTAGCGCTAGCCTCTGTAATATCCATAGTAAGTACAGCAGTAGCATTAAGCTCCTTATCACTCGATGGTCGAATATTGTCTTCTAATCGGCCGGGGATACAAACTCGCATAAAATGGTCAAGTGCCGTGCGCTTATCCTCCAGCGATAATAGCGGGGTCATTTTTCCCATCAGCATGACACAACGGTAGTTAACCGAGTGGTGGAAGGCCGAGCGAGCTAGGACTAAACCATCGAGATGAGATACTGTTAAACAACAAGGTGCACCATTGGCCAGTGCTTTAAAAAATCGCCCATTAACGGCGCCATGAATAATAACCTGCTGTTCATGGCGAGCATAGGCGGTGGGCAGTACTATTTGTCGCCCTTCCCATTCAAAGCCAATATGGCAGAGAATGCCATCATCTAAAATATGATTAATGGTCGTGTAATCATAGTGACCTCGATCTTTCAGTCTTGTGAGCCGAGTTGCCTCTGTCATGGTGACAGAGGCGGACGTGGTATTACTCTCTTTCATAGTACAGCCTCTGGTGCGTTATCAATAAATATAACTTTACGGCTTTATTGGATCTTTAAAAATATCCAATTTTTTGTTTTTATAGGGGGCCAATAGTGAGGTGTTCCGATGACGTTGTATCAGCAGCTTTACCAAAGTATTAAACAGGCGATTATCCACGGTGATTATCAGCCAGGACAAATGCTGCCAGCTTCCCGTCTTTTTGCGGAAGAAAAGGGAGTATCACGTAATACGGTGCTACGAGTTTACGATATGCTGGTGAGTGAAGGATATTTAATAGGAATTGCGGGTGCGGGTATGAAAGTCGCGAGTGACTTACCCGATATGCCGATGCCTACTAGCGCAGAGGCTCACCTAATATCTATACCCGCGACACCAAATTGGTCCACGTGGGGGCAGCGTTTAGCCATGCTTGAGCACCGCAGAGTGCCACCGAATGAGCCTTTACCCAGCGCCACAGCAGCGCTGGTTGATTTTCAGTATGGACATGTTGAAATGGGCGATAAAACGATGCTGCATTGGCGTAAACTTGCCGCTAAGTGGTCGAGATTACAGTCGCAGCATTATGGCGAACCTCAAGGGCTCAATGTGTTGCGAACGGCACTGGCAGCCCATCTTCGTACTTACCGTGGTTGTCGCTGTGAGGGTGATAATATCGTTGTAACCTCCAGTGCACAGCAAATGTTTAAGATCGCCGTTGACCTAATCGCTGAGCCTGGTGATGTTATTGCAATTGAAGAGCCTTGGTACCACCGCTTTAGAGATACATTGATCTTAGCTGGCATTACCGTTATGCCCATTCCCGTTGATGAGGAAGGGATCGATATCGAGACACTATCACAGTTGAGCCTTGAGCAAGGTGTGCGCCCTAAACTGGTCTATGTGACACCATCTCATCAGTTTCCTTCGGGGGTGGTTATGTCCCTTTCTCGGCGGCTGGCATTACTTGAGTGGTGTCACAGCAATGATGTTTGGGTTATTGAGGATGATTACGATAGTGAGTTTCGCTACCACACGCGGCCAGTTGATGCTTTGCAGTCGCTTGATCGTCATGGCCGTGTTATTTATATTGGCACCTTGTCAAAGGTACTCTGCCCGTCGCTGCGTATTGCCTATGGTATTTTTCCTTCCCAATGGGTGAGTCGTGTCGTGCGAGCATTATGGCAAGCTTGCCGTCACAGTGCTTGGCTGGAGCAATATATGTTGGCAGAGTTGATCGATAGCGGGAACTTTGCAAGCCATATTCGCAGACAGCGTAGGCTATATGCCGCCAATCGGGAATGTTTGGTAATGGCTTTACGTGAAACGTTTGGCGATGCGATCTGTATACAGGGTGACAAAGCAGGGTTACATGTTTTGGTGTGGCTGCGCTATTGGTCTTATGAGCAACAGCACGATATTATATCCTCACTTGCCATCCAGGGTGTGCAGGTCTACCCCATTGACCATCTTTATTCAACACCAAAGCCAATACTCGGGTTGCTGCTGGGTTATGCAACCCTGACACATCGACAAATTCAATGGGGCGTGAGGCACTTGGGCCGTGTACTGGGCGACACGGAGCGCACCAGAACGTGCTAAGAGGTGTTAGATACTTAGGTGTTAGATAACCATGATACCGTCGGCTTCAATTCGAGCCCCTTTGGGTAGCTCATTTACGCCAATAGCCGCCCTTGCTGGGTAAGGCTGTTCAAAGTATTCTGCCATAACCTCATTCACAACGGCAAAGTCACTGAGGTCTGTTAAAAAGATATTGAGCTTGACGATATTTTGTAAATCACCGTCAGCAGCAAGACAAACAGCTTTGAGGTTTTTAAATACCTGATGCGCCTGTGCTGCAAAATCACCTTCAACCATTGCCATGGATTCAGCAACCAACGGAATTTGGCCAGACAAGTAAACAGTGTTATTGACTTTAACCGCCTGAGAATAAGTGCCGATAGCTTTAGGGGCGTGGTCTGTATGGATAATCGCTTTGTTGGTCATAATACATTCGCTAAATTAACAAAAATAAAGCGAGAGTGTAGAGGAAAGTCCCCATGGATAAAAGCCTTTTTGTGCGATAATCTTACAATAGCGTACATGTAGATTTTTATTGATATTCACGACAAATCAGCTCAATATTGTCGATAGACAACCGATCTTTTGTCAATCCACATATGAATTCACCGTTGTGTTGCCCGTAGTGCTTACATTGTTTGCATACGCCGAATCCTTCGCGTCCACTACGATATTGATATGCCAGCAATAGCGCTTTTAGTTGTTCCAACAGCGCCTGTTGGTGAGCTGCCGGTATTGTTTCCAAGGCTTGGGTAAAGCTTTCAGGGGGAATGCTCTGATTAATATAGCGCTTTCCTTGTGCTGTTAATGCCAGATGCACGATACGCCTATCGTCACTATCCGTGGTCTTACTGATCAAGTCTTTGTTTTCCAACACCTTTAGCGTCTGCGATACAGTTCCTTTTGTCAGCCCTAAAAATTCTGCCACTGCCAGTGGTGTATCTGAATACTGATTACAAATAGATAAATAGTACAGGGCATCGTGCTGCACAGGCGCTAGCCCAAACGCTTGCCCCACCCTTCTTGCCTCACCGCGCAGTAAATTGGATACACGCTCTAATATTGTAAAGAGATCATTTGTCATAGTTGTATGGTATCGACTCAAAACAAACTTGACAACCAGAGAGTCGTTCTCTTATGATTAATTGGTATCGAGTCGATACCAATTAATCATATTTATAGGAGACAGTTATGAAAAATGTTGTTTTTTACCATGCGGGTTGTTCGGTTTGTGTCGATGCAGAGCAAAAAATGTTAGATCTGTTGGACAAGAAAGCGGTCAATTTGGAGGTAGTGCATTTTGGCGAGGCTAAAGAGCGTATTGCTGAAGCTGAAAAGGCCGGTGTTAAATCAGTGCCTGCCTTATGTGTTGATGATGCTGTATTACACCTAAACTTCGGTGCCAGTATGGATGATGTGAAACAATCACTGGGTGTTGATGCCTAAGGAGCTGACAGGATGACTATATCCTTTAAGCCCTTAGGGCTTGCGCTTGTAGTTGCTATGAGCGTAAGTGCCTGTGCCCACCAACAAAGTGGTGGGCACAAAGGGCATATAATTGCAGAGCCTTCGCCAAAAGCGCTGGCAGAGTTTGATGTACTCCATGTCAAAGTAGTGACAAAGGGAAGCCATTTAGTCTTTCAGCAAGCCGTACGTGCAAATGCCGGTGCGCGTATACCTAGCGCCATTGGTCGTTTAGCCGGTTCAGAGGTGTATAGCTATGTGTGGCCCACTCAGCTAAATAGCGCCAGTGTGGGTTTTGAAGCTGATGCGGGTGTATTGGCTTTGGCGTTGACAAACCACCCTGACTTTGATGATACGCCGCTGTACGATGAAAATGGCGATGGGGATAAAACCAATGATGGTAATCAGTGGCATAGCCACTGGGTCGTATTGGTTCCTGATGATAGTTGTGGCAAAGGGGCTTTGAAAGTGAAAGATATTCCTGATGGCACCACACCTCAAATGCCTGCTACTTGGCCCGGCTTGCCTTTGTTTATTGATAGCCCGGGTTATCAATTTAGTTTTGATCAAACAGAAGTGTTGGTTAACGTACCGCTAAAGGATCTTGGGTTTCCTGCGGCCTTTCAGTTCGATGGTGTGACGGCAGGGTTAAGGATCAACCAGCAGGTTCATGCGCCATTACTCTGTGTTGCAGATGTGTTTGATGTCGCGTCAGGTAATTTAAGTTTGCCGGGTATGAGCCAATAAATGTAACAGCAACTCGCATATAAGTGGGTTGCTATTATCAATAACCACAGGAGATAAAGCGGATGAAGGTTCACGTATATGATACTCATGTGAAAACAATGACAGGAAATTATTATCATTTTGATGTGCTAGTAGACGATGCACATAAACAGCAGGTACTTACATTTGCAAAACAGTACTTACAATCCATTGGTGTAGAGAGTGCCAATGTGCGTTCGCAGCGTTGTAATTTTTGTCACAGTGAAACTGGGCGCGAAGAGGTACAGGAATGTATTGTGAATACGGGTTATTATATCGTTCCTATGCAGGGTTGCCCAGTAATAGAGCCGAGTTGAATAATGGCTAAAATTATCGACTGTGCACTTCACGATTATATTGAGGTCGCGTGTATTTATGGCTACCGGGTTAGTGTCACACTAACCTCTGGTAGCGTCTATGTAGGCAAACCATTAACAACAGTAACCGAGCCTGGGCCTCGAGAGTTCTTACATTTTCAACAAGAAGGTGAACCAATAGTTGAGCAGAAAATACCGTTGGATGAATTGCATACAATGACAGCGCTAAACCCCGGTGCTTTATTTGATACCATTACATTCTAGCAGGTCTATTTTTGGCAGTGTGTACAATAAACCGTAGCGCGCTGTGCTTGGCGGATTTCTTTCAGCGGTTTTTGGCAGAGTACGCAGGGTTTACCCCCTCGCCCGTATACATTGAGCTGTTGTACGAAATAACCTGGTTTTCCATCGCCCCCGACAAAATCTCGCAATGTTGTCCCGCCTTGTTTTATCGAGCGAGCTAGAACTGTCTTAATTTCATCAACGAGGCATTCACTTTGTTTTTTAGTCAGTGTACTGGCAGCTTTGGTTGGGCGAATTGCTGCGCTAAATAACGATTCATTTGCGTAGATATTGCCAACTCCCACAACCACTTTACTATCCATGATAAAGGTTTTGATATCTTTCTGACGCTTGCGACTTTTAGAAAATAAGTAGTCTGCATTGAAATCATCTGATAGCGGTTCTGGACCTAAGTGTGCAATAAGTTTGTGTTCTAGTGGCGCTTGTGTGGTCCATAAAATGGCACCGAAACGCCTTGGGTCGTGGTAGCGCAATACACAACCTGCAAAGCAGATATCAACATGATCATGTTTTTGTGGTTGTTCTTGTGTGTTGGTGATAACCCGTAAGCTGCCCGACATTCCTAAATGGATAATCATATGGCCGTTTGAAAATTCAAACAGCAGGTATTTGCCACGCCTTGTGATGTTCTTTAGGGTTTTGCGTTGTATCGCGCTAGCAAGTTCGGTTGGTATTGGCCAGCGTAACTGTGCTTGTCGCACAATGACATTGCTGACCCTTCGGCCCTCGACGTGGGGGGCAATACCCCGGCGGGTGGTTTCGACTTCGGGTAGTTCAGGCATAAGAACCCCTGCGGCGGTGTATCAGGCATAAAAAACCCGGCTAAAGCCGGGTTTCTAAATCATGGAAGGGCAATCAATTACTTGATTTTGCCTTCTACGTACTCAACATGTTGTCGTACAACAGGATCGTACTTTTTGATCTTCATTTTTTCAGGCATGGTACGCTTGTTTTTAGTGGTCGTATAAAAATGACCTGTACCGGCTGATGAATTTAAACGAATTTTATCGCGCATAGGGATTTATCCTTGTAGTAGGGCTCAATTACACTTTTTCGCCGCGTGCGCGTAGATCTGCCAGTACCTTGTCGATACCGAGCTTATCAATAATGCGCATGCCTTTCGTCGAGATACGAAGTCTGACAAAACGCTTTTCAGACTCCACCCAAAAGCGATGGTGGTGTAAATTAGGCAAAAAACGACGTTTTGTGTGGTTTTTTGCGTGAGAAACATTGTTACCAGTGATAGGGCGCTTACCAGTAACTTGACATACTTTAGACATTTTTTTGCCTCGTTAAAAATTCTGTAGTCTGCTTAGCCAATGAACACATGCATCAGAAGCAGCTCGTTTGCCTATAGTTATCGTAACTGAGCCACCCCATCTTATTGAATATAATCAATGATGAGCCTGGCTGAAAGCTTCTCGGTACTTGTGAGCGAGAGGCTAGGTCGAGCTGATTACTGTTGCCAAAAAGTCGAATTTCGCGACCGTTTGAGAACGAGACAGAAACCTGTCCAAGAGCCAGTTACAAAGAGCCGCGTTTTATACCAGAATCATGGTCCCAGATCAACTATTTAGGATGGTTTAGCTCAAAAAAAGCCATTTTTGTGTCATTTTTGAGCATGGAAACTTATAAAACTCCAATGCCTTATTGGTTGATCCAGCCTCGCTCTGCAAACGACACAATATGCCCATCGCCAATAACCAAGTGATCAATAACGCGAATATCGACCAGTCCTAAGGCCTTGGTGAGAATGTCTGTGACATGTCGGTCTGACTGGCTGGGTTCAGCAATCCCTGATGGGTGATTGTGGGCCAGAATAACCGCTGAGGCATTATGCGCAAGCGCTTGGCGCAGTATTTCCCTTGGGTGGATATTAGCGCTGTCTATTGTGCCAAAGAATAGCTCTTCGTAGGTGATCAGGCGGTGTTGTGAATCGAGAAATAATACGGCAAAGACTTCTCTCATCCGGTGTCTGAGGTGACTGGTGAGAAATTGGCGTACCTCTCTGGGGCTGTTAAGGCTGCTGCCATAGCGCAGGGATTCACTCAAGTGGCGCCGTGACATTTCCATCACCGATTGCAATTGCGTATACTTAGCATCGCCCAAGCCCTGACAGCGGCAAAAATCTTCTTTGCTGGCTTCAAGTAATGGCCTTAGGCCATTAAAATGGACGAGTAGCTCACGCGCTAGATCAACTGCTGATTTTCCACGGTAGCCGGTGCGTAAAAAAATAGCGAGCAGTTCCGCATCGGAAAGTGCCTGAGGACCTTTTTCGATGAGTTTTTCACGGGGTCTTTCTGAACTTGGCCAGTCGCAAATTGCCATATTACTCTCCTTGTTATGTAAGTGATTATTCCTTTGTCCTGTGGATGGCCTGAGGCTTAAGTGTTATCTTAACGCGGGCTTGCCTAAGCACAAGGGCTTTATGCAAAAATAGTTGAAAATTTATGAGTGTTGTTCCCAATTTAACCAATCGACAAATCCTTCTTGGTGTTACTGGCGGTATCGCCGCTTACAAAAGTGCAGAGCTTATTCGCCGCCTTCAAGACTACGGCGCTGATGTGCGTGTTGTTATGACCCGTGCAGCCCAAGAGTTTATTACACCGCTAACGCTGCAAGCTTTATCGGGTAACCCCGTTCATACTGATTTATTAGATCCCGCCGCAGAAGCTGCGATGGGGCATATCGAATTAGCCCGGTGGGCAGACTTACTGTTGATCGCACCGGCCAGCGCTGACTGTATAGCCCGGCTAACGCAGGGGCAAGGTGATGATTTACTGACAACAGTCTGCTTGGCAAGCCGTTGTCCACTAGCGATTGCGCCGGCAATGAACCAGGCGATGTGGCATCACCAGGCAACGCAGCAAAATCTAGAAACGCTGAAGCAACGCGGTATTCATCAATTTGGCCCAGGTGCCGGAGGCCAAGCGTGTGGCGATGTCGGTTTGGGTCGTATGTCTGAACCCGAGGCATTAGCAAAAGAGGTAAGCCAGTTATTTAGTCATAACGCCTTAGCGGGCACTCATGTCGTGATTACCGCTGGTCCAACGCGCGAAGCGATTGATCCGGTGCGTTATATTACTAACCATAGTTCAGGTAAAATGGGCTATGCCCTAGCGCGTGCTGCGGTTGATGCTGGCGCCAAAACTACACTGATCAGCGGCCCGACATCACTGGCGAAGCCTGCACATGTCAATGTGATTGATGTGGTATCTGCGAAAGATATGTACGACGCTTCAATGGCATTGCTGCCAAGTTGTGATATTTTTATTGCCTCAGCGGCCGTGGCAGATTTTCGCCCTGTAGCTATTGCCTCAGAGAAAATCAAAAAGACCGGTGAGGATACAATGACCATTGAGATGGTTAAAAACCCTGATATCGTCAATGAGGTATCTCACGCCTCAGATCGCCCGTTTACTGTGGGTTTTGCGGCTGAAACACAACAGGTTGTCAGCTATGCAAAAGACAAACTTATACGTAAAAAGCTAGACTTGATTATTGCCAATGATGTTTCCGATCAGAGCATTGGCTTTAATAGTGATAACAACGCGGTCACATTAATTAATACCACTACAGAGCATGTGCTACCCCAAGCAAGCAAATCACAGTTAGCTGATGATATTATTAACTATATTGCTCAGATGACAGCAACAAATAAAAAATAAGCTGGTTCGGAATATCGACATCATGAAAAAAGAAAGGCCTGCTAAGAAATTGACATTACCGCCGAGTCTTATGCGGTTAATCGGTATAGAAATTATCGCCGCTGTATTACTGATCGCTATTAGCTATGGTGTTTGGCACACTGTTATTGTGTCACAAGAGGAAGACAACTTAAGGACACTTTCTAAGCAGCAGTCTTCGTTGCAGTTAAAGGCAATCGCTGATTTCTTTGCTGAAGTCGTTAAACCTTTAGATCGCTATAGCCATCGAATGGAGCTCAGTAATGCATTATTTGTTGGTGATATCGAGGTCATTTCTCAATTACAGATTTCTCTTAAGCAAGAAATAGCCGATGCATTATCGGTTCAGTTTTATGGTATCAATCAGGCGCAGGAGCAATATGAACAAGGTGCCTCGATTAGTTTCGTCGTGCTGGATATGATCAATCAAGTTGAAAAAGAGCAGACGGTCTTCCCTGAAATTGTGAAGTACCAGATTGATGATCAATGGGCCATGAATATGGCGTTGCCTGTTTATCGGCAAGTGCATGTCGATAATGCAGAGCGAGAATTAGTGGGGACTATTTTTATAGTGCTAGCTATCGACCGGCTAAACGAGGCGCTAGCAAAATTAAATCCAATGTTGGGTGAAACCCAGCTGCAGCAACAGATTGGGCGGTCGCGTAAGATTTCCTTTTTGTCGCTAGGGCAAAAAGGCGCTTATCAAACAACGACTGCGAGTGTGGATAACACCCATTGGAGCTTACATTATACACCCTCAGACTTACTGTTTCGTCAGGCTCAAGGCCCTCGTCTGTGGGTAATTATGGGGTTGATCGTTGGGGGTGTTTTACTCTTTGTGCTGGGTTGGTTTGTTGCCAATGTCATTAATCGAAAACTCGACGTCACTTATATATCAAACAGTATGCTCATGCGCTCGCTAAAGGCGGCTAAAGAAGAAGATGAATTGGCGAATCCAGAATATCATCAAGAAGATATTTTTGATGTTGAAGTCAGCGATGAGGATACCTCTTTGGTAACCGGTGAAACATCAAGTGACAACGGCAATGAAGATTATAATGATGAGCGCACATCTACTCAGGTCACTGTGCCCGACGGTATTTTTCGAGCCTACGACATCAGGGGCATTGTCGGTGAACAATTAACGGTCGAATTGGCACAGACTATTGGCCAGGCCATTGCCAGTGAAGTTCTCGATCAGGATGAAAAAGCGATTATAGTCGCTCGCGATGGTCGTACGCACTCGGTAGAGCTTTGTAACGCACTTATCGATGGTATTTTAAGCACAGGTTGTGATGTGGTTGATATTGGTTTAGTGCCAACGCCATTGATGAATTTCGCAACCTTTACCTACGAGGGTACTAACAGTGGTGTTATTGTAACGGCCAGCCATAACCCCAAAGACTACAACGGCTTTAAATTTGTGGTCAATGGTCGAACATTAGTGGATAAGGATATCCAGTCATTAAAAACCAGTATTATTGGTGGTAATTTTCATGTTGGCCAAGGCCAGCTGCGACAGCACAAAGTTGTGCAATCCTATATCGACCATATCTTTTCAGATGTTGCGCTTGCTGGGAGTATCCACATTGTCATTGATGCAGCTAATGGTGTTGCCGGTGAAGTAGCGCCGCAGTTATTTGAAGAGCTGGGGTGTGAGGTAACATCGTTATACTGCGACATTGATGGCGAATTTCCCAATCATGACCCGGACCCCTCAGTTGAGGAAAATTTACAACCATTAATTAATAAGGTGAAAGAAGTCGATGCCGACCTTGGTATCGCCCTCGATGGTGATGGCGACCGTTTAGTTGTCGTGACACCTACCGGCGATATTATTTGGCCGGATCGTTTATTGATGTTGTTCGCGAAAGATGTTGTTTCACGCAACCCTGGTTGTGATGTTCTGTATGATGTTAAATCTACTCGACAATTGAGCCAAGTAATTACCAGCTATGGCGGGCGACCAGTGATTTGGAAGACTGGCCACTCCCATATGAAGACTAAAATGCAAGAGACCGGCGCTCTTTTAGCCGGCGAATTGTCGGGGCATATATTCTTTAAAGAGCGTTGGTTCGGGTTTGATGATGGGCTCTATGCGGCTGCCCGGTTGCTAGAGATTATTACATTGAGAGATCAAGATATTGACAGTGCCTTTGCCAGTTTTCCCAGTCTTCCATGCACGCCAGAGATTAAACTACCGGTTGCTGATGAGCGCAAATTTAAAATTGTTGATAGCCTTATTAATGAAGGTGACTTTGCCTCAGGAAAGCAAACGACCATCGACGGCATTCGCGTTGATTTTTCTAAAGGCTGGGGGCTTGTTCGGGCATCGAATACCTCGCCTGCGATAACGTTACGTTTTGAAGCTGAAACAGAAAAGGGTGTTGAGCAGCTTAAAGATTTGTTTAAGCGCGAATTAAAAAAAATAGATGCAACCTTGCCGCTTGATTTTTAATGACTTTCATTAATGACGTCTCTATTTGACGACTACACTAATTGTCCCACAAGGATTTACAATGACTTTAACACGCAATACGGCAATGAATGTTGCACAGGTATTAACAGAAGCCCTCCCCTATATTCAACGCTTTACGAATAAGACCGTTGTGGTTAAATTTGGTGGCAATGCCATGGTAGGCGAAGAGCTACAAAGCAGCTTTGCGCGCGATATTGTGTTGATGAAACTGGTTGGTATTAATCCTGTTGTTGTGCATGGCGGTGGCCCTCAAATTGGTGAGCTATTAGATAAGTTAAATATTCAATCACAATTTGTGGATGGCCTTCGAGTGACTGATAGCGCTACGATGGATGTCGTTGAAATGGTGCTAGGTGCCTCAGTGAATAAACATATTGTTAATTTAATCAATAGTCACGGTGGTCAAGCAATTGGTATTACAGGGAAAGACGGGCAGTTAATTAAAGCCAAAAAATTGGCGGTTTCTCCAAAATCACCAGGTATGTCAGCACCAGAAATCATTGATATCGGCCATGTTGGCGAAGTTGAGTCTATCAATACCAGTGTGATTGATCTGCTGACGAATGGCGATTTTATTCCTGTTATCGCGCCGATTGGTGTGGGGGCCGATGGTGAATCTTATAATATTAATGCTGATCTTGTGGCAGGTAAAATTGCCGAGGTTTTGCAGGCGGAAAAATTAATTTTGTTGACTAATGTAGCAGGTTTGCAAAGTAAAGAGGGTGAGGTGCTAACGGGTTTGAATACACAGCAGGTCGATAAGCTGATTGCTGATGGGACCATCTATGGTGGTATGTTGCCCAAAATTCGCTGTGCTTTAGATGCTGTTAAAGGCGGGGCTAATAGTGCGCATATTATTGATGGCCGTGTTGCCAATGCGGTGTTGCTAGAAATTTTTACAGATGTTGGTGTAGGCACACTAATTACTAATCAGTAATGTTTTTGGTTGTATAGTGCTCTATCCTTTGCTAGCAGGAGTGCCCTTTTATTATCGAATGCACATTAAAAGGTCACTCTTAAGGCAGCAGTACACGTTAATTAGTATAAAATTGAAAAATTCACCCGCTATATATTGATGCTGAGGGCGTATACCGTTAGGATAGATCCCCCATTGTTTTGAACGTACTGGTGACATATGTTTCGGGTGTCATTCATTTTTACACGGGTTGGTATTGCCCCTGCAATACATTGTGCACACGATAAACTATCTAGGCTAATGAACGTGGATTTGCTAATAACAATAAAAATTAACCTTTCTTCAAATGATTGATGTTGACTAACCCATGAGCAAATCTACCCAGAAACTATCCCGCCGCCAGCAAATACTAGAAAGTTTAGCGCATATGCTAGAAGCATCTCCTGGCGCTCGTATAACAACTGCGGCATTAGCAAAGAAAGTGGGTGTGTCTGAGGCGGCTCTGTATCGGCACTTTCCTAGTAAGTCAAAAATGTTTGAAGGCTTGATTGAGTTTATTGAAGATACTATCTTCTCGCGGACTCATCTGATTATCTCTGACACTCATGGTGCATCAGCACAGTGTGAAAAAATTCTATTGTTACTACTCACCTTTACAGAGCGTAATCCTGGTATTACTCGCATAATGACAGGTGACGCACTGGCCGGCGAGACAGACCGCTTGCGCCAGCGTGTGATGCAATTCTTTGACCGCCTAGAAACGCAAATAAAACAATTGTTACGCGAGGCAGAGATTAAAGAAGGGCTAAGGACTAAGTTGCCGGTTGCTGTTGCCGCTAATTTATTGCTAGCCAATGCCGAAGGGCGTATTGCACAATATGTACGCAGTGAGTTTAAGCGCCCTCCCACTGCCAATTGGGATGAACAGTGGCAAGTAATGACCTCGAGCTTTTTTCTGGAACCTATCGTTAGTAAATAGCCCTTGCTTATGCTTTACTGTGCGGGCTTGTGTTCGATAATACAGTCAGTAATAGGCGTCCATTTATCCTGTAGGCATTGAAAAAACGCTTTATTTTCATCATTGGCCGACGTGCATTGCGAAAGTGTCAGCAGGCGTTCAATGCGTCTAATCTCCGGTAGACTCTGCTGGTAATCTATCTTGCTAATCTGGCCTGAACGCAAATTGCGTCGGGCGGCTTCTCGCATGCTATCAATCCATTCCCTGCCGTTGGCTATAGCGGTATTACAATAGGCATTTTGCCCTGGTGAGCCGTTGGGTGAGGACACATCCTGTTTAATAATCCTGAAGCGAGCGATATCTTGGTCAAACTTCAAACCTTCATCTACAATATCTTGCTTTCGGGTGATTAGTTGCGCCTCAATGGTTTTTAATTCTTCTTGAAGGTCGAAGATGACCTTGAGTAGCGCAGGGGGGACTTGTTTTCCTTGCCTTTCACTGTCTGCAGCCTTGGCTTGTTGTTTGTCGATTTCGTTGTTAAGGCCGCTAATGTTACTTTGCAATATAGCAATGCTGGATTTGATCGTTACCAGCTTACGTTTTTTTGCCGCTTCAATATCGCGTGGTGTACTGTAGCGTCGTAGTAGGCGTTTATCCCATTCCTCTAAGCGAAGTTCTTCGGCCTCCTCGGCGGCCAATTGTGCTTTTTCCTCATTGGTAGGCTCAGGCGGAACCACTTTAACAACGGTGCCATTAGGTTTGACTAATTCATAACCTTTAGATACAAACTGAGGTGGGATGCCATATGTCATCACGACAACACCTTGAGCATTTTTATAGCGATACAGTAACTTTTCTTGAGCATGGGCCTGCCATGGCATCGACAATAATAGCAATGCACCTATTATAATGTGTACTAATTGATGTTTCATCAGTGTCTGTTTCTCCAACCTGCTTCAGTGTACAGTATCGCTTATATTAGCGGCTTCCTTATTACATTTATGGCTATTATGTCGACTTTTTATACTTTTGTGCCATAGCGTGAGCGATAGCTTTTAATCGCTTGCACATGTTCTAGAGATTCGGTCTCTTCTAAGTAGTCAATAATATTATCCAGAGTAACAATACTAATCACAGGGATACCGAACTCCTTTTCTACCTGCTGAATGGCTGATAATTCACCGGTTCCCTTTTCTTGGCGATTAAGGCCAATCACGACAGCCTTAGGTTTTGCGCTGGCATTATGAATTATATCAATAACTTCTCTAATAGCGGTCCCGGCTGTGATAACATCATCAATTATAAGGATATCTCCTGAGAGTGGAGCGCCGACTAAGGTACCGCCCTCTCCGTGGTCCTTTGCTTCTTTGCGATTAAAGCAGTAGGGTATATCTCGTTTATGCTGATCTGCCAATGCGACAGCTGTCGTAGTAGCTAATGGTATCCCTTTGTATGCAGGGCCAAAGAGCACATCGAACTCAATATTTGATTCGATGATAGCTTGCGCATAGAATCGCCCCAAATTTGCAAGAGCAACACCGGTCTGGAATTTGCCGGCGTTGAAGAAATAAGGGCTGACTCGGCCCGATTTTAGCGTAAATTCACCGAAACTTAGGACATTATGAGAAATTGCCAGTTCAATGAACAGTCTTTGATAAGGTTGCATGGTAAATTCCTGTAAATCGACTACGTTTTAAAGTATTCACTATTTAATTCTGAACTAATGCTACTGTAAATCTTGATTTACAGTAGCAACTTGGCGCTATTGAGTTCGTTTTGACAAATATTTCAACTCTTTAACGCGTCTGGTTATATAATTGATAATATTTATTACTATTCAATAACAATAAGAGTTCGGTATCATACACGGTTCGTAGTTAAGGGTCTTATATGCGGATTATTAGTCTCAGTGTTGATGGCATTCATCAAGCCGCCCAAAGGGGGCTTTACGACTGGTTGGCGAGCCAGGATGCCGATATTATCTGTCTCCAGGATTTGCGTGCGCTAGAATATGAACTAGATCACGATACTTTTCATCCTGAGGGATACAACGCCTACTTCTTTGACTCCGGTGTTAAGCATTATAACGGGGTTGCTATCTATAGTCGTGTGCTGCCTAAAGCATTGATTTATGGGTTGGGATTCTCCACGGGTGTTGATATGGAGGGGCGCTACCTTCAGGTAGATTTTGACGATATCAGTATCGGTTCATTACTAGCGCCTTCTGCTACACTTGAGACCGAATCGCAAGAGGTCAAAGTACAGTTTTTTGATGACTTTCAGGCGCATTTGAGCAAAATTAGTCGCAAGCGTCGGGACTTTGTGTTTTGTGGCAACTGGGCAATGGCACCGTGCCGTGCTGACCTATCAAACCCCGATGTGCAAGAGCATCAATCTGGTTTTCTCCCTCATGAACAACAGTGGATGAATCAGCTCTTTAGGCAGCTAGGTTATGTTGATGCGTTTCGAGAGGGCAACCAAGATAAAGACGAATATAGCTGGTGGCCTGAAGGGAGTGTTGATCAAGGTGACGCGTGGCGGACTGATTTACATGTAGTCTCCGCTAATTTAAAACCGCGCGTTGAATATGCCATGGTATATAAAAAACAGCTGTTTTCATCTCACCTTCCAGTGATTGTTGATTACGACTACGAGTTAGAGGTAGACCCCGACTTTTAAAGGGCTACCTCACTTTAGGTTTAGCCTTTCAGTGCGCTCATTTGATGCTGATGCAGCGATGCAATACCCTGCTTGG